>Ga0351893_10211_pt1 | contig 15773 bp, 20 predicted proteins | sample TotcelFGM3001K15_FD_206765 | JGI IMG/M metagenome (GOLD analysis project Ga0351893, IMG submission 206765) | Enriched cells from coal bed in the Powder River Basin, Montana, United States - Total cells FGM rep3 HSBNCT.FGM.300.1.K15 ...
CCGGCGGCTGAAACACTACCACTACCACCACCAACCAGGAGCGTTTATCCGATGGTTAAGTCAAACAGATTTCAAAGCCAAGCTGCCGACGTGACGGCTGCCAGCGAGACGGCCCATGTCAACGGCGACGGCGGCAATGGCAACGGCGGCAATGGCAATGGCACTGCGAACGGCAACGGCCATTCCAGCAGCTGCGAGCCGGCGGACCTGATCGAACAGGCCGAAACCCTGCGAAGCATGCTGCGCACGGCGCTGGGGCAAGTCAGCGATATGATCACGGCGCTCAAGCAGCAGAAGAAGACCGCCAAAAGCGTGCAAACGGCTCTGGCCACGCTGCGGCAATTGGATCGGGTCGCTCTGTAAGTCTGGCCGATTGGCAAAGAACGCAGATGACCCGGCTCCTTGACTCGTTTCGATTCATCGACGGCTTCCAGAAGCGAAGTCTCAGCGTCTGGCGGTGCGCTGCTCCAACCGGCCTCCGAGTCGCCTTACGAGGCCCGTTGTACCTCTGGAAGTAAAAAAGTAGGTATCTCCGTAGCCAAAAAACGACGACGGCCCTCCGAGTGGGCCGTTTCGTAAATCAATTCCTTAGGAAACATCCGGTTGAAAGGATTTTAACCTTCGACCTCTTGGTCCGAAAGAGAAAGGTCAATAGAGAAAACGTGGGAAAAACCGGGGGTCTTCGGAGTCCGCGGAGATACCTTTTTTGCACCGAATCTGGTAAAAAAGGTAGAGTCCACCGGCGCATCGCTGAAGAACAGCATGTTTGAGCGGGGTAGGATTTGTCGGAGGCGGGTTCGCATGTCGTCTGCATCCCAAGGGACGCGTCCGGGTATTGTCTGGAGGCAGCTAAGCACCAGTCGGTGGTGGTGCGGCTATCTGTGGGCCGCTGTGTTTACGGCGGTGGCTGTACTGGTACGCTGGGCCATACCAGAGGTGCTAGAGGGCACGTATCTAGTCTTCTACATTGCCGTCATCGCCGTCGCCGGGCTTTACGGAAGAGGGCCGGGCCTGCTGACGACCGTTCTCTCAGCCCTGTGCGTAGATCTTCTATTCGGCAGTTCACCGGGCTACATCAACTTTGGCGACATGGTTTCGCTTGGACGGGAGGCCATGTTTCTAGCGGGGGGCATCGGCATCAGCATTGTCGCCGGGATGCAGAAGGCGGCACATGCCCGGCTGCGCCAGCAGGCGGGTGAGTTAGCCAGCGTGGCACAGTTCCCCTCCGAAAACCCTCACCCAGTATTTCGGGTCGGAGGGGACGGACGGCTGCTCTATGCCAATCGAGTCGCCGAGGAATTCCTGGAAGGCGAGGGGTGGGTGTGCGGCGAGTTGGTCCCAACAGTAGTGCGCGAACCGGCAACATCCGCGCTCATCGACAATAGACGGTTTGAGTTCGAGTTCATTTGCCACGCCAAGCGTGTATTGGCATTCCTGTGCGTGCCGCTGCCGGACAAGGGCTACGTCAACCTATACGGGCGAGATGTGACAGACGCTCGGCTCGCAGAGGCGGCATTGCGGGAGAGCGAACAGCGATACCGCAGTCTCTTCACCAGCATGAACGAGGGATTTGCCCTGGGAGAGGTCATCCTCGACAAACGCGGTTTCCCCTGCAATTTCCGCTTCATCGAAGCCAATGAGGCTTTTGAGCGACAGACGGGCCTGGCTCGTCAAAAGGTGCTGGGGCGGCCGATTACCGAGGTGTTGCCGAATGTGGAGCCGCATTGGATCGACACCTATTGCGGGGTTGTTCTGACGGGCAAGCCGGTCCGCTTTGAGCACTACAATCAGGACACCCAGCGCCACTACAGCGTCTTCTGTTACCGCCCCGAGGAGAACCGTTTTGCGATCCTTTTCGCGGACGACACCAATCGCAAGCGGGCCGAGGAGGACCGCCGCCGCGCCGCCGAACTCCTGACGGGCATCATCGAGGGCACCCCGGACTTGGTGGCCGCCTTGGACCGCAACTTCCATTTCGTGGCGTTGAACCGCCGTTATCGCGAGGATTTCACTCACATCTTCGGGCGCGATATCGAACCGGGTGTAAGCATCGTCGAGGCGCTGGCACACCTGCCGGAAGAGCAGCAAAATGCGATGGAGCTTTGGGGACGGGCTTTGCGCGGCGAGACGTTTACGATTACCCGCGCGTTCGGCGACCCCAACCGGCAGCGCAAGATCTTCGACCTTCGATTCAGCCCCATCTGTGACAGCGAAGGCCGGGTCGTCGGGGCCGCCCATCTGGCCAGCGACGTAACCCAGCGTCAAGACGCCGAGGATGCCCTCCGCCATAGCGAAGCAACATATCGCGCGGTCTTCGAGCACGCGGCGATTGGCATGGGGCGGGTCCGCTTCGACGACGCGCGCTGGATCGACGTGAACGACGCCTTCTGTCACATGCTCGGCTATGGCCAGGAGGAAATGCTTGCCACGCCCTGGCCGGAAATTACGCACTCCGAGGACGTGGATCTGGACCTCGTCCCTTTCCGCCGTATGGCGGCCGGAGAACTGAACAGCTACTCGATAGTAAAGCGTTTCATCCACAAGCAAGGACACCACGTCTGGGCGCGGCTAACGCTCTCCCTGGTGCGCGATGCGCGTGACCAGCCCGACTACGAGATTGCGATCATCGAGAACATCACGGAGCGCAAGCAGGCCGCAGAGGAATTGGCTGCGGCCAGGCAATCCGCCGAGCGTGCCAGAGCCGCTGCCGAACAGGCCAATCACGCAAAGGACCATTTTCTGGCCGTCCTCAGCCACGAACTGCGCACGCCCCTGACGCCGGTGGTCATGGGCGTGTCCATGCTCCAGGACCGGGCCGACCTGGACGCGGGTGTGCACGAGTCACTGGAGATGATTCGCCGCAATGTCGAGATGGAAGCCCGGCTGATCGACGACCTTTTGGACGTCTCACGCATTGCGCGGGGGAAGATCGAGTTGCAGAAGCAACGTGTGGAACTCTGCACCATTATTGAGAGGGCAGTCGATGTATGCCGACCGGACATCGAGGCCCGCAGGCTGCACTTCGGCGTTGACATGGGGCACGCCGCTCCCTACTGGGTGGAGGCCGATCCAACGAGGCTGCAGCAGGTGTTCTGGAACCTGCTGAAGAATGCGATTAAGTTTACGCCGCACGATGGCTGCGTGGGTATCCGCTGCCGTCCAGACATCGACTACATCCAGGTCGAAGTGAACGACAGTGGGATTGGGATCGAGTCGGAGGCGCTATCGCGAGTCTTCAACGCGTTCGAGCAGGCGGAACGCTCGATCACGCAGCAGTTCGGCGGCTTGGGCTTGGGGTTGGCGATCAGCAAAGCCCTTGTGGAGATGCACGGAGGCCGCATCGAGGCACATAGTGAGGGACGCGACAAAGGGGCAACATTCCGCATCCGCCTGCCGCTGACCTCGCCCGCCAGTCAACCCGTATCGCCCGCGCCGAGCATAGCCCCGCCACGCCTGCACCGCCCCTTGCGGGTCTTGCTGGTCGAAGACCACGGTGTTACGGCGAAGATGATGAAAATGGTCCTGAACGCCGAAGGCCACACCGTGGACACTGCCGGGGATGTGGCGACTGCGTTAGAATTCGCCGGGCAGCAGGAGTTTGACCTGCTGCTGAGCGACCTCGGTTTGCCCGATGGCAGCGGGCACGACCTGATGCGCCAACTGCGCGAGCGCGGACACCGGTTCCCAGGGATTGCGCTCAGCGGGTACGGGCAAGAAGAAGACCTTCAGCGCAGCCGTCAAGCGGGATTCGATGCTCACCTGACCAAACCGGCTTCCCGCGAAAGCCTGCTGGATGTGATCGCCAGCGTCACATTCCCCTTGCGTGCGTGAGGCGAGCGATTCACGCAGGCTCCAGCACCGCGTGATCGATTTCGACGAATACTCCACGGCGTCGATCGACCGCGACAAGCACTCGGCCCTGGCCGCCTTGCCCCACAACCGTGCCATTCAGGTCTCGGAGCGCCCCAGCGTTGACCCGAATGAGGCAACCCTGCGCGAGACGAGGCTCGGCAGCCCCACGCGTCTGCGATTCGGCGCGAGCGTCCATTCCGCACAAATTCCTTAACGAATCGTCCAAGTCATTGGCGGGCCAAGTCGCGGCAGAGGTGGCTGGCAAACGTCATGGGCATCCTTGCTCGCGACGGAAAGTGGAACGCATCCGCACCATCCACGGATGTGCCGCTCGCGAGGCTGATTGACCAGCGGGACACATGGACTGCAATGCCGGGCATGACCCGTCCCGAGGAGGAGACCGCAGGGATGCCCGTCACATGTCCGCAGGCAGCTCGCAAGCTCAGCTTCAGACACGCGATCAGTTACTTGGTATTTCCCATTTTGATCTGAAACGTGAATTCGTTCACGTCGCGATCAATCATTAACAAGGAGACAATTCCCGTGCTCAAACTGAATATCGGCTTCAACCGCAAGGTGGGCGAAGTCAACTACGGTTCCCGCGGTGCCAGCGTGAACCTGGAAATCGAAGTCGAATCCGGCGTCGTTCGCGAACCGGAAAAGCTGCAGGCCAAGCTCGACTACTTGTTTAACTTGGCCAAAGCGTCTGTCGATGCCCAGCTGAACGGCACCAGCCAGCCGCCACAACCGCAGCCGGCCGCCAACAACGGCAGCAGCAACAACGGCAGCCATAACGGCGCGAACGGTAATGGCACCCACGCCAATGCCAACGCGAACCAGGCCAGCGGCAATGGCAATGGCAATGGCAATGGAAGCAGCAATGGCAATGGCCACGGCAGCTATGCCAACGGAAACGGCAATGGAAGCGTCAACGGAAACGGCAGCAGCAATGGCAATGGCAGTGGCCATCAGGCTTCGGAAAAGCAGATCAACTTCGCCACGCAACTGGCAAAGGGGATCCGCGGCCTCGGCACCCGCCGTCTGGAATCGCTGACCGGCCGCATGTTCGGAAAGCCGCTGGCCGGCCTGAGCAGCCTGGAGGCCAGCAGCCTGATCGACACGCTCAAAGCGATTAAGGAAGGCCGGGTGTCGCTGGATGCGGCGCTGAGCGAAGGGATGGCCGCATGAGCACGTCGTTGCTGGAAAATCCGCCGGCCGTTGAACCTCGCGGCGGTGCGTGGGATTACATCTCGCCCAGCCGCCTGAACCTCTGGCTGCGCTGTCCCTTGGCTTGGAAGCTCAAGTACATCGACGGCATCATTCCGCCGCCCACCCCCAGTTTGTTTGTTGGCAAACGGGTCCACGATGCTCTCGAGGTGTTTTACAGGCACCGGCACCTGGGCATCGTGGACTTCGGAGTCGAAGGGGCAGTGAAGCGTATTGTGGAAAGCTGGGAGCAAGCTGCCGAACTCGAATCCATGCGTTTCGATTCGGTCCAAGAGTGCGCCAAGCTCAAGCAGCAAACAATCGACCTGGTGACCGTGTACCTGCAATCAATGGTCGATGCCCGCGAATTCCCGCTGGCTGTGGAGGCCAGCATGGAAGAGCCATTGATTGACCCGGACACAGGCGAGGACCTGGGCATTCCGCTCACCGGGATTGTGGATCTTGTGCTGGACGATCGCGACGGCCCTTTGATCTGCGATTTCAAAACAGCCGCCAAGTCGGGTGCCGCGTTCGAGATTACCCACGAGATCCAGTTGTCGAGCTACGCGTACCTGTTTCGGCAGGCTACCGGATTGGAAGAAAGCGGCTTGGAGATCCGTTCGCTGATCAAAACCAAGGTGCCGAAGATCGAGTTCCACGGCTACAAGACCCGCAGCGAGATTCACTTCCGCCGGCTGTTTGCGGTGATCAGAGCGTACCTGGATGACCTGGACGCTGGCCGGTTTGTGTTCCGTCCCGGCTTCGGCTGTGTCATGTGCGACTATCGCGATGCCAGCTGCCGGAACTGGGGTGGTTGAGCTGGAACCGTAACCACACATCCATTGGAGATTGCTGTGCTTTGGGAGGGCGAAATCGCAATCTCGACATTCACAATGGCGGCCTATTGGCGGCAGCCGTTTTCAATCAACTACAGAAAGGAAACAAATATGTTCGATCTCATGGCAGGGGCGATCTTGCTTGGACTGGCCGCGTGGCTGGGCTACCAGGTCGGAAGGCAGGTCGGCTACGAGGAAGCCACCGCCCCCCGAAAATCCCGGCAGAATTCTCAATGACGCAAAAGGCAAGACGCCGCCGGACCGAGCTTCCGGTTGCGGCAAAACCCAATGTCGATGAAGAGGCAGTGCAAACCGGCGTGTATGCGGTGTTGGCAGCTGGAGCCCTGATGGCTGTCGTCACGGGATCATTGCTGCCGGTTATCGGCACAGCAGCCGCCGTAGGCATGGCCGCGTGGTACGTGCGGAACGGTCCCGGCAAATGGCTGAAGTAGCCGGGGCACCGCTGTGATTTCCCCCGAATCGCGTCAGTCAAACAATTCAGCAGAATGGCTGCTGGTGGGTTTGGTGACGCGGTTCGGGGGTGGATAACAGCTGAAGTCAGGTTCGCACCCGTTTTAGCTATCAGAGGACCGCGGCGACCAAATAGCGTTCGCACAATGGCGGAGCTTGTGAAATTGAACTGGTCGATGGCGATGGCAAAACAGGGCGTTGCAGAGACTGGTTATTCTACCCGCCACTGGCCAGAATCGGCTTAAAGCGTGTCTGGCCGATGGCGGGGTATAATCTGCCAGCAACAAGTCGTCACGATATTCGCCAGACACCATCTCGCCTGAGCTGCAAGCGGCCAAGTCCCGGAATGGATGGCCAAGTGCTGTTGGCCACCCATTCTGATTCAGGCGGGCGTGTGTTGCCAAGTTCTGCGATTCGATGTGCAACGTGAAACAGAAACGTCTTCTTGCCAACGCCGCCCTTGTTGTTGAAGAAGCTGATTGTGATTGGCATCTGACCCTCTCAGATGACATGGATGACACGTTATGTTTTTGGGTGTCTGATGTGCTAGTTGATGACGTCAAGGAGGATTTCGTCGAGTTCGTCTTGAGTGAGGAAGTCCCGTCTTAGGAGATGGTCAACAAGCAATGCCAAGAGTTTGGAGTTTCGGTGCGGCTGGAGGTCCTTGACGTCGTGGAGCGTGTAGAAGACACGCCGGACATCGTCCTCACACTGATCCTTGTACGTCTTCTCGCGAAGTAGGGCCTCTTTGGTGGGCACGTGTGGCTCCTTTTTGAGCGGAAAAGATTCCTGCGGTGTAATGCTCCCGGCATTATCCCGCCCCGAGTCCCGTGTTCTCCGGCCGGTCGGCTTCAATGCCGGGCTGTTCGAGCGATAGTTTACAGGTGCAAGGGGCGGCATTGCAAGGGTTTCTGGACATTTCTTGGGGGGGGGCCACAAAAACCCGGCGGCATACCTCTCCAGCGGCATCCAGACGCCCGGCCTGCGCCAACCCGCCAAAATACACTGTGACAGGAAAAAAAGACGTTACGGCCAAACGCGGGTCCCGGTCGCCTCGAATCCGCAGCTGTTGGCATGGGAACGGCCGCCAGCTCAAAGCAGCCAAGCCACGATATTTGCCAGACGCCATGCTGCGTTCTACCTTGTCGCGGCAGATGCTAAACTGCGATGGTTTTCAATCCTGCAAGACAGGCTGTACAAAACGCTCAAATGGATGCCAAAGACGATTCTGATTCGATGGACCTGCTCAAGGACATTTTCCGCCAATACTGGCTGAACATGCTGGGCTTTGCCGTTTTCTTGGCCGCCGCCCTTCGTTACATTCGCTTGGCGGAATGGGAACAACGTCTGGTTCCGTTTGCCTTGGCAGCGTTCGGCTTCGTTTGCGTCATCGCCAGCGAAGAGGTCGCGGAATGGACTGGCCGGTATGGATGGACGCGGGAGCAGTGGTGGCAGTATCCGGGAAGTTTCGTTCGCTTGGCCGGAGGCGTGATATTGATTGTGGCGACGTTCGTTCTTTTCAGCAGGTAGAGGGATACTGGATGCCGTGCGGCAATCGCTCGGTATGAACAAAATCGATCCGCGAACGGTGACCGCCTTAGTCCGCGGCAGGCGTCACAAGCTGGTTCATCTTTTTTGAGTAACGTTCGGCCGTTGTCTTTATTCCGAAGTCGATGCCCTATCCCGCCACCGGCCAGAATCGGCTTAAAGCGTGTCTGGCCGATGGCGGGGCCGTGTAACAAAACCCAACGGAAACACGGCACCTCCATACATCCCACCCGTTTCTTATCTTTTGCCCGTCTCCTCTGCCAAAGCGGCAATTTCCATCGCCCACAAAACACCACGCTTCCGTAGCGTAATCCAAGGCCGAACCTACTTCGATTCGTGCCACCTACTGACACTGGGCAATGGCGGCCAAATGTCGGCACCGTCCTTATTTTGAGCTGACGGGTCGTTTCGCCATTTGGCCAGAAATCGCTGAAAGCGTACCTGGCCGCTGGCGAAAACAGGGTCCGTCAAACACCCAGTGCAACCCTTTTTTAGCTGCTGGCTGTTTTCGCAATTCCAATATCGCCGCCGACAATGCTAAAATCAGACGTCGTTGCCACCAGTTACGCGGTTAACGGACGGTGGTGCTAAAGACCGTGCCCAACATCAGGCGGGCAGAGCCGATGTGCGAAAATCCCTACGAATCGCCCCATCCCGAGCCGGCCGCTTCGATAACAACACCTTCGCCGCCAAACAGCCGCCGCATTCGCCTATCGGTCTTTTTTGCAAACTGCCTGTTGTTGGTGCTGTTTCCGCCTATCTGCTGTCCGTGCGGTTTCGGTCCGCTCGGCTTTCTTGTTATGCCATACATGATGCTGCTCGCCTTTCCCACCATCGTGTTCGGATTCCTTGCGCCGGATGTGATCGTAACGAATCGCGCGGGGTTCTTTGCGGCCTACATCGTCAACTACGTGGTGGTGTCCTATCTGATGGGCGAGCTTGCGGGGCGGGTTTATTGCCGGAAGCGAGCGTCACAATCAAACTCTGCATAATGAGCGGCTGCTGGCCCAACTGGTGCTCGAGAATAATGGTGGTCCCAGGGATCGGCGGTTTATATCCGCCACTGGCCAGAAATCGCTGTTAAAGCGTGTCTGGCCGGATGGCGGAAACAGGGTATGTCAAAACATCCAATAGCAGCTGTATACTTGGCCGTCTGTGGTTCTCTCTGATCGCATCATGGATTTTTCTCGGCCTTGTCTACGCTCTCTGGCATCTTCGCAGTTCTTTGATCATTCACGTTACTGGCCCAATCGCCGCCAGCATTATCGGCTCGATTGTTGTTGCGGTGGACGGTCTGCCGGCGTGGATCGGGCTGGCGGAAATGGGCATCCGCAGTCTGGCCGCAGGGTGCTCCGTCAGTACGATCATCAGTTTTCCGGTGACGATGTTGATACTGCTGGTGATCGCATTGAGACCGGCTCTACGGGTTTAAGGCGGAGTGGGGCGGAGTGTACCATCCTGTGGCCGCCGCTGGCCGACACTGTCCATCTCATGCCCGCCGCTGGCCGACACTGTCCATCCTGTGCCCGCGGCCGGCCGACACTGCTTTAAGCCTGATTGGCCGATGGCGGGGTTGGATGGGGTGAGCCTTCGATATCACGTTGCACAGATAAAGGGTGGGGCGTTGCAGGTGAGCGGTTACCGGCTCCAAAACAAAGAGCGACCAAACCGCCCGCACCCGATTGCTGGACTGGTCGCAAAGGGCTGATGAGCTTGGTAATCGGCTATAAAAGTGCATAGCCAACTGCCGCTGGCCACCCATTTTTGGTCCGAGTCTCGCGAAAGGACGTTTTTGCGGTTCCAGATGACGTGTAAACCAACGGGAAATCTCGGGGGGGCTGAGAGGTAAAAAGGCATCGGAGGTAGAAGGGTTTTCTGCAGGATATAGAGGGCCGGCGGCTGTTCGCCCCATCGAAGACGCCTTCCCCATATATAGGCAACTTTAATTGCCAGCTGTGAGGTAGCATATACCCGGTGTCTCCGTCCGAACACTCCAGAAAAAGCCCCAGAAAACGCCCCGTCGAACACCATAAAAGGCAGCGGACGGACGCAAAAATGCTTGCGTCTTCTGGCTGCAAAACGGGCAGGGAATCGGCAGCAAAGGACAGCCGAATCCGAGGCGAGTCGAAGGATACACTGTGACAGGAAAGGGTCCCATACCAAGCCTGCCGAGGGTCTCAGGGGCTCGCATCGAAGGTGCTGCCGTATATATTTTTGCCCCGCCAAAGCGTCCCACAAGTATCGCGGTTTCCAGACGCAATGGACGGCCTTGTGCGCGTTGTCTGCGCCGGCGCCCACACAAAATCAGGCGTCTACCTTCAGCGTGCGTTACGTGTATTCGTGCGGTGCCCAGGCTGCTTTCACAGTGCTCAGGTACTACGGCAAGGCGCGTTCGATCAGGAATGTGACCAAAGAACTGGGGACCACAACCGACGGTACTACCTCCGGCCAGCTCCGCCGCTTGTTTGAACGCAGGGGCCTTCGACCGGTCGTATTGAAAAAGCCCACGCTCAAATCGCTAAAGAAAGAAATCGACGCCGGCCACCCGCTGATCGTTTCGATGGATACGGACCACTGGGCGGTGGTCTATGGCTACGGCCGCAAAGCTGTTTTTGTAGCCGATTCAGCGATTCCTCGGGCTCTTCGTTGCCGACATTCGACAAAGCGGTTCCGAGCGCGGTGGGATAAGTGGGCAATGGCAATCAGGGTCTGAGTGGCGATTCTGCTGCGAGATCTCGAGAGGTTGGAAGGGGCTTGGCTCTGTGAAAACGAACGATGACATGGAGTTGCATACGTGACTATACGCTTCCAGCAGCTGATTCCTTATCCTCCAGTTCACGTGCCTTGGAAAGTGCCGATGCCACGAGCCCTGCGGGTACGGAGATGATCCCCAGGCCCGTTGCGAGAACGACAAACGTGAAAATCTTCCCGCCGGTCGTTACCGGGTAGACATCACCATACCCGACGGTGGTCAGTGTGCATACGGACCACCAGAGACTGTGAAATACCGAGGAAAACGCTTCCGGCTGAGCCTCGTTCTCAAAGTAGTAGATTCCTACAGCGGACAGGTATAGGACAAGAGCGGCGACGAGCCCAAAAAGGACGATTTCCTCTTTGGCGATTAGCAATGCGCGGTGAAATCTGCGAATGGCAGCACTGTACCGGACCACCTTCAGAATCCGAAAGAGGCGAAATAGGCGAACGGCTCGGATTGACCGGAGGTCCACGCAGGTGAAAACATAGAATGGCAAAATGGCGAACAGATCCACGAGCCCGAAAAAGCTGAAGATGAATGATAGTTTCCGATCAGCCACGTACAAGCGGAGCAGGTATTCCGCGGTGAAGATGATAACGGTGACGATCTCGGTGTACCGCAACACATCTCGTGTGGGTCGCGACAAATCCGGCAGCGTTTCTATGGAGAAGGTGACGAGGGATACGACGATTAGGAACTGGATGAACAAGTCAAAGCCGCGGCCCAGTCGCGTTTCGTTGTTCTCGATGACTTGTTTGAGCGTCGGCATTTGCGGTTCATGTGCATCGTGCTGGAGAACTTTGGCCGAATAACGTATTGCGATCTATTTCGGCGGTTCTCAGTGAGATAGATCGTGCGTTAAACTGAGCCGCTTCGCGGAGGATGAGCCGACGCGGATTCCATTGTCCGCCAAGCGGGTTCATCGCAAAACGAGCGGCGTCCAAGGTGGTTCTGGAGCAATCGGAACCCAGGTGTCGCCCGCTGCCGTGGCCGGAGCCGTCATATTGTAAGCTGCGCTGGATCGGCGATGGTGAGCGATGGTGCGCAGAACGAGATAAAGCTCCCATCGTTCCGCGTGACTTGGGTCATCGACGCTGTAAAATGGAGGATACTCCGAATAGTTTGCTGCGATTCCGGTCTCGATGCTTGTTCGAGTTCTGCCACTGTGCTCATCGACCAACATTCGGTTGGTGATGAAGTCTCGTATCGCCCATCCGGTCGTGTTCGTCGTGTTTGCCGAAACTACGACGAGTCGTTCGTTAGAGATGGATGGGATTAACGCGACCGTGACACTGTTGATGCCGTAAGTTCTGTAGTCGATTGGCACGGTGGACCTCCCAGGAAGACTTCACGACCTCTCCGCCGAACGGCACCGATAACCCAGCGGCGGCATTTAAACTTTGATTTCAGGAATCGCCCGATCCGCCGCTTGGGTTCATCGGTTTGTTATCAGCCGTCACGCTGAGCAATTCGGATTCAAGGAACCGATCCATGAATGCCGCGTTTAAGCTAATTCCATCACGTCCTCGCTGAGGAATACCCGCGGTGCGGGTGAAGTTGTGTAACCTTCGACTTATCTCTTTTACCTCCTCTGTCGTAGGTCCCTTCTTTCGCAAAGAAACAATATCCTCGGGCACGTAGCGGCTCTTGCCAAGCTTAAGACATACCCAAGCAAATGCTACAAAGTGAACCAAGCGTATTGGAGGTGACAGTAGCTGCGATTTCTTCTTGCGTTGTTGTAGGGCAAGCTCCACAGCACGAACAATTTCCAACGAGGCCAAGTAAACTGACAAGTTCCATTTGGGATTGAATACCTTCGAATACACGGCTTCGTCCCGGAGCGATTTTGCACGCTGCCTTGGCGAGTTCGCTGGGTCACCAAGTGCAACAGCACGGACTGCCGATGCGAGGTAAGTAACGGCAACAATTCGATCAGCTGATTTTCCTTGATTCTTAAAGAAGTTGCGGCGCCTATCGTAGAACCATCCATGATCTTCGAGATGCTGTTCAATGTCTTTTTGGATCTTATCCAATCCTCGTATCGACGATAGGTCAACAGTGCTTTGATAATTGGTTGCTTTGATTATTCTGGCCCGCATTGAATCTTCGTCGGCGACAATTACCTTTACCAGCAAGGCACGTTGATCGCTGGCAGGACGGCTTGCACTATAGACATTGAAAATCGTCTCTGTAGTTTGCAGCCCGTTTATTATTTGAACGTTTTCGATCGCCAAGGACTTTGCTGCGACCATCGCGCGTGTACAGAGAATAGTCACCCCATTGTTTAGCCACCAAAAATCCTCGTTGGATATATCCGTTGAAACTCTTTCAACGGTTTCAGCAATGTCTTTGTTTACCTGCCCCTGTCCGAGGTAATCGCGAACGTTGGATTCGAAGAGGTATCTGCGAAGCTGGCCAGTCTCGTCGGATATGAAGTCAAAGTAATCGGACAGTCGCGACAAGATGACAAAGTTCTTCCCCTCGCGAGAAATAAAAGATTCTGTGAAAGGAAGACGCAATGAATAGTCTGGTTGCTTTCTCGCGATCTGTAAAAGTTCCGTAGCTCCGACAAAAGAACAATGAACGTCAATCCGTCCAAACAATTTTCTTACAAGTTCTTCCAAAGCATCTGCTCTTGATCGTAGATTGGGGGCAATCTGCGATGCGTCTCCTCTTGAGCAATAGTCGATCGTGACCGTCAAAACGGGCTCACGTTCCACGAGCTCAAGATAGGCGGCCGTGAATCGTGCACGTTGGCGCAGGACGTCCGAGTTGTACGGGTACATGAGTTCGGCAGGCGTTTTCGTAAGATCAAGCAATTCAGAAAGGCTAGAGTGAAGGGAATCCAGCGGTTGTTGCTCGAAACGCGGGGAAGTGCGCGACGAAACTATTCTAACGTGGATTTGGGGACGCAACTTCGAGGCAATTGCAGCAGCATTACCCGTACACGGCCGTCCATCGAGGTACACAAAGAACCCGTCAATTCCTCCATCATTCCCACCATCAACCCAGCCAAGGCTAAGTTCGTCGTACGTCGGATCGAATTGCTTGAGCATTTGGTCGAAGCAGAAAAGCTCGAAGCGTTCGGGCGAAGATGCATCACTACCGTACCTAGGACCGACTCGTTGCAACAGACTGTCGAGCAAGACTACGTCGTTTGTTGCCAATGGAGTCTTCCTTTTTGAATTTGCTGATAACTATTGATTATCGAATTCGGTAAACAAACGTCCTCATTCCACGGTATCCGACTGTTGCAGTCAGATATTCCAGGACGCTCGCATGATGCAGTGAATGGCACAAGGTATTGGTTGTCAAGCGGTAGCGCGAAAAATTTGAAGTTTCTTGCTGCTGGCGATACGTGGGGAAAACGGGCGGTCCTTCACGCCAGACTGACGCAACGTGTTACCTTATAGCATGTTACGCTGGATTCGGTTAAGGCGGATTCTGGCGGATACGCTTGCGATCTTGGCGAGGTATCCCGGCTTTGGAATGTCCACTCTCGGGCGGTCCAGTGGGCTACCCACGCCTCGGCCACCGTGGATTCTTCGGCCGTCCGGCCTCAACCTCCAGAATACACTGTGACAGGAAAAAGGGACGTTACCGCCTGCCGTGGGGTCCCATCGCCTCTTATTGAAGCTGTTTGCACTGCGGTGACGTCTGTGGCTCAGCACGCCCAGCAGCCAGCCGGCATCAGCGAAAAAACGCAGGCAGCCCGCCTTTCGCTTACCTGCCACTGCGAGACGGCCGTGTTGGGTACCAGCGCCAAAACCAGCAGCGGCAGCGACCCGTGCCCTAATCCGGTACCCCCAAGCCCGCCTGCATCAAACCGTACAGCCGGCGGCAATCTCACCAGGGCTACGACCTACGAAAACCAGAACGGCATTTTTGACCACGAAGCGAGATTCTACGGACAGTCCGTAGAATCTCTGGTCTGCTGGAGCCGGTGCCAGAACGCTGAAGACACGTTCTTGGTGCGTGTAGCGGGGTGCGTGGTCTAATGGTTACATAAACAGCTCGACGCTAAAGCGTGCCAGTAAAATGCAGCACGCAATCGCCAACCCAACGCCCGGACATTGAACACCGTACTTGAGCCACAGCCTGGTTCCCAAGCAGATGGTGGCAAGCGTCGCCAGGCCGACGAGGGTTACGGCGGAGAACCAGATGACGAGGATCAGCAGCGCCTGCCAGTTGGGAGTCGCGGCAAACCCCCGGAGGTGCGGCGGAAAGAACGCCATTCCAAATAAGAACGCAGCGACGGTCCCAAATCCGGCCGTTCGTCGCGACCAAAGGTACGTCTGCTGCAACCAGTGCGGTGCCGTAGGGATCGTTGTCGACCGACCGCATGCAGGACAGGTCGTGTCGCCAGGTCTGACTTCCTCTCCGCAGCTCTGACAAGAACGGTCGCCCTCGTGCCCTGCCTGTGATTCCCGTTGTCGCTGTTCGTATTCTTCCAAAAACTTCAGTGCTCGTTCAGCGTTGCCCCGTTCCACAAAGACCTGCGGCTTGTTGATTCCCGACAGCGTCCCCCACGCACAAGTCCCGACATACGAAACATCTTCGATGGCGAAGGCTTCGATTCCGGCGTCGATCAGCAGCGTACGGACGAGTTGAGCTTCGAGGTTGGTGTCAGCGTCCAAGACTGGGACGGGGTCGTGGAGTGCCATGCGATTGCTCCTGGAGGTCTGGCTGGCTGGATGATCAATCAGACTGTCGTCTGCGAATTCTACCGCGGTGGGTGGTACTGAGAAAGAACCCAGACCGCTGAGATGGATAAGACGCCATACGTGCAAGAGACGTTGAGTGTCGCATGCACTGGGGCAGCGGCCAGCTACCGGGCCTTCGCAGACATGTGTACCGGTCTCAAGACTTTCTCAGCGCTGAGAAAATCTTGAGGCGGGGCTGAGAGGTAGAGATTGCCTGGCTGTTGTTGCGCGCTGGGAGCGATTCTGACGCGCCTTCCACTATCAGGTGGACCAACAGAGCCAGTCATGCCTCGGAAGCGTTAGGCGGCGCGTGAGAGCCCATTGCGGGCATTTCTACTTATTGGGAGCTATTTGCAGTCAGCCCAGCAGTTACCGAACTTCACATCGACATCCGGCGGCACA
>Ga0351893_10203_pt1 | contig 15572 bp, 12 predicted proteins | sample TotcelFGM3001K15_FD_206765 | JGI IMG/M metagenome (GOLD analysis project Ga0351893, IMG submission 206765) | Enriched cells from coal bed in the Powder River Basin, Montana, United States - Total cells FGM rep3 HSBNCT.FGM.300.1.K15 ...
CGATCGCCTGCCGGCCTACGATCGCTTTCCCGCCCTGGATCTGCCATTGGATGAAGCCGCCGGCGTCTCGCCGCTGGTGCATGTGACGGCCGACGACGCCCCCACGCTGCTGATCGCGGGCGACGCCGACGACTTGGTGCCCGTCAAGCACAGCCGCGACATCCAGGCCGCTTTTCAAGCTCAGGGCGTCCCCAGTCAATTGGTCGAAATCGCCGGCGCCGGCCACGGATTCCGCGGCGAGGATGCCGCCCGTGCTACCAGCGAGCTGGTCGCTTGGTTCGAAAAACACTTGGCCACGCCATGACGTGTTCGTTGGCCTTGGAGCCGCCGGACGGATATGCTTTAAGAAGAAGCTGTCGAAGTCACGTTCCCGGACCGGAGATCGCCCGATGCTGATATCGTGGCCCGTTTTGCGTTTCAGCCCTTGTTGGACGGTGGGCTTGGCCCTGGTGTTGGCCTTGTTGGCGTCTCCATCGGCCCAAGGCAAGTCTCCCGCCGCCGAAGTACGCTCCAGCGTGTTGGCCACGGAGCCGACGGATCCGGGCGCCGCGTTGATTCAAGAGTTAGGCGCAGGCGACTACGCCAGTCGGGAGCGCGCCCAGGCAAAACTTCGCCGTATGGGGCTGGAAGTCTTTGACCAGTTATACGACGCCCAGACCAGCGATGACATCGAGATTGCGCTCCGCGCGCGTTACCTGATTCGCAGCTTGACGGTCCGTTGGGCTCAAGACGACGACCCCCTGCCGGTCAAAGATCTGTTGCGAGCTTACAGCGAGAAAGCCGAGGACGACCGCAGAAGTCTGACCGAACAATTGGTCAAACTGCCGGAAAACCAGGGGATCGAGGCGGTTTGTCGAATCGTCCGATTCGAGACCTCCAATGTGCTGTCCAAACGTGCCGCACTCTTGCTGATGCGGAAAAAAGCCGACCCGAGCGATGCGGCGGCGGCGGTTGCCGATCGAATCATCAGGTCCCTGGGCACGAGCCGTCGCGAGGCATCCCATTGGCTCCGCGTCTACGTTTCGACCCTTCGGGATCCGGCCGCCACCCTGGCCGAATGGGAGGCGATTTCGCAGAAAGAGGAGCAGACGTTCCACCACACGGCGGATCGGTCGGCAGCGGATATCGTTCGCGACCTGCTCCGCTGGCGGGCAGAACTGCTGGATCGGATCGGTCGTCACGAGGAGAGCCTTGCGCTGGTTCTAAGAACGATCGACCTGCTCGACGGGACGCGGCAGCAGTTGAGCGATGCGGTGGATTGGTTGTTGGAGCGGCGTGATTGGGGGACGATCATCGAGATCTCCAAGCGATTTCCCGAGCGATTCCAGGAGAACACACTGTTGCTGTATAGGCTGGCCGAGGCCCAGTCGCAGAGCGGACTGCGCGACGAGGCGGAACGGACGGCCGAGCTGGCACTGAAGTCGAACACGGAAGACCATCGCGAGCACATCCTGGCGGCTTATGCACTCCAAGAACGCGGCTTGTTGGAATGGTCGGAACGCGAATACCGGTACATCACCCAACGAGTCTTGCCCGGATCCCAAGAGGGATTGCAGGCTCGGCTCTTCTTTTCCGAAATGCTTCACGACCTGCAGCGCGACCAGGAAGCGGCCGAAGTCTTGCGCGATGTCGTGGACGCGATGGAAAAGGACCAGAACGTCAGATATTTGGTCGCCCGTTTCCGCCGCGAGCCAGGAAGCCTCGCATCACGGATGTACTTTTTCCTCGCCGAGCACGCGCGATTGAACGGCGACTTGGAAAAATCTGCAGAAAATCTCAAAAAGGCCGTGGAATTCGATTCGTCGGATGCAGATGTCCTGATTGGGATGTACCGGGCGAGCGAAAACGATCCCCTTTGGCGTAAGGAGACTCTGGATTTGATCTCCGAAGCGAGTAAGGCTTTTCGCGACGAAATCAACGATCACGAAACGCAAGCCGCAGAGGCGCCAACCGAAGAAATCCGCGCGATCTATCGCCGTGAACTCGCCTCGGCGCATAACCAACTGGCTTGGCTTGTGGCGAATACCGAAGGGGATTATGACGAGGCCCTGCAGAGCAGCCAACGGTCGCTGGAACTTCGTCCGGAGACAGCCGGTTACCTGGACACCCTGGGACGGTGCTACTATGCCAAGGGGGACTACAAGAACGCCGTGCTGTACCAGTCTCGCGCAGTCGATCTGGATCCTCATTCACGGCAGATCCGGCGTCAGTTGGAGTTCTTTCAAAAGGCCTTGGAAACCGCACAAGTTCAACCCCAGCAATAGATTTCGATGAAGGCAGCGAAGAAGGCGAGCGATTTTGACCCGCGACGCGAAATCACGCATCAAGCCGCCTGGATGCTCGTGTCCTTGGCGGTCATCTTGCTCGCGCTGGTGCTGGACGTGCGCAACCAACACGTCATCTTGCCCGTGTGGGGCGCTGCTTTGCCCGAATCATGCTGGTTCAAGCGGTTCACGGGGATGGAATGTCCGGGTTGCGGCCTTACGCGCAGCGTAGTCTGTCTGGTTCATGGCAATTTTCTTGACGCTTGGCATTTCAACCCGGGCGGATACCTGTTCTTCGCACTCGTCGCGGCGCAGGTGCCCTACCGAATCGCCCAAATACGCCGCATAAAGCGTGGATTTGCCCCTTGGAGCGATGTAAATACCGCACCCGCTATCGCCTGCTTGGCCGCCCTGCTTCTGTTCGTTCAATGGGCCTGTAGATGGTGGGGATTCATGGCCTAAGCACTTTGCTCGCAAGTACTTAGGCTCGAAATAACGGAAATGGTATACATGGGGGGTATGCCATTTGCTTCATGAACCGCATTCGAGTAAACTAATAGCCGGTTCATAACGTATCTGAGATATCCAGGTGGGATCGGAGGAGCGGATATCGTCAGTGAGGGAGCGAGAGCGAGAAGTCCCGCGAAAAGAGCGGCGGCAATCCAACGTGCGGAGGTACAGTCCATTGATCACGCCAGTCGACTTGAACGAGCGCACACGGAAGGACCTGGAACAAATGGCCAAGCGCCAGGGGATTTCGGGTTGGCGCGATATGCGGAAAGAGCAATTGGTGCGTGCGCTAAAGCGGCGGGCAGCCAAAGCGAATGCCGCGAATCGCACTCGCGCCCCGTCGGCGCATGGCGCCAAGGCGGCCAACGGCGCCAAGGCGGCCAACGGCGCCAAAGCAGCCAACGGCGCCAAGGCCGCCAACGGCGCCAAAGCAGCCAACGGCGCCAAAGCAGCCAACGGCGCCAAGGCGGCTAACGGCACCAAGGCGGCCGACGGCACCAAGGCGGCAGGACGCGTCGGCCTGAAGCGAGCGAAACCTTCCAGAGCGGTGGTGGCGGGCAAGAAGAATGTGGCCACCAAGGCCGACGAAGGGCACAAGTCGAGCAATGGATCGGCGCCGGCCAGGAGTCCTCTGATCGCGAGAAAGATCAAGCTGGCTCACGAAGAGCGCGAGCGTCTGCAGGACTTGGCGACGGATCCTCCGATCGCTGCGAGACAGAGCGATACCAGCGGCGGGGAAACCTCGCGTCGGCGGAGCAGGCGTCGAGTTCGCCGAGATCGGCTCGTGCTGATGGTTCGCGACTCGTACTGGCTTCATGCGTGCTGGGAAGTCAGTCGGTCGAGCGTCGAACGTGTACGGGCGGCGATGAACGAATTCTGGCACACCGCGAAGCCCGTCTTGCGATTGCTGGAGGTTGCCTCCGGCCCGACGACCAATACGTCCGAGCGAGTGGTTCGCGAGATTGAGGTACATGGAGGCGTGAACAATTGGTATCTGGATGTCAACGATCCGCCGAAGAGTTTTCGCGTAGATTTAGGTTATTTGGCGGCCAACGGGCGGTTTTATTCCGTCACCCGGAGCAATGCGGTGACCACGCCCCGTCCCGGGGCCAATGATGCGTTGGACCAGAATTGGAACGACGTCGCCAAGGACTACGAGAAGGTCTACGCGATGAGCGGCGGATACGACGAGGATCAGGACTGTGGCGACTTGAAGGAACTGTTCGAGGAGCGTTTGAATCGTTCGATGGACTCACCGTTGTCCAGCAGGTATGGCGTCGGTGCGGATTCGGCGTCCGGGCGTCGCTCCAATTTCACGTTGGACGTCGATGCCGAGCTAATCGTCTTTGGCCGGACCAGGCCGGACGCCCATGTCTCCCTGGCCGGACAACCCGTCAGGCTGCGGGAGGACGGCAGCTTCTTGGTGCGCAAGGGCATGCCGGACCGACGCCAGGTCTTGCCGGTTGTCGCCGGCAGTCGCGATGGAATGGAGCAGCGGACCGTCATTTTGGCGATCGAACGAAATACGAAGGTCATGGAGCCTTTGACGCGGGATACGGTCGGCTGATGAATGAGCGATGCGGGATTTATGGTAAGGGATTTAGGCAGTCTCTCTGTCATGTTCGTGTTGCCGGTGTCGATCTTTGGATGAGCCGTTAAACGAGAACCGCAGGGGGCCCACATTTTGGTTCTGGCCGCGTGTACAGCCAACTTGGGCCGACTGCTTGGCAGTCTGCCCGCCGAGTTGGATCACACAACCCGGAGCCCAGGCTCCCCCTTTTTCTATTGCGGGCTCTCACAAAACGTACCGCCACGGCATTGCGGCGGAGAGACTGTCTTTTTTTTGTGGAGCGAGGGATGGCTTTGGGAAGCGATCTGGAGACGAAACGCGAGCGATTGCTCGAACGGTTGCGGAGTTTTGAAAGCTGTGCGGTCGCGTTTTCCGCAGGGATCGATAGCACGGTTTTGGCCAAGGCGGCGCAACTGGCGTTGGGGGATCGGGCCGTGGCGGTTACGGGCGTCAGCCCCAGCCTGGCGGACGGCGAGTTGGACGAGGCTCGGCGTCTGGCGGAATGGATTGGAATCCGTCACGAGATCATCTCGACCGGCGAATTTGCCAACTCGAACTACACGCAAAACGCCCCGGATCGCTGTTACCACTGCAAATCCGAGTTGTACCTGCAAATCGAGCAGATTGCCCCGCGGCTCAATGTCCGCGTGATCGTCAACGGCGCCAACGCAGATGATGTGGGCGACTATCGCCCCGGCATGCAGGCGGCGGAAGAGCATCGGGTGCGCAGCCCGCTGTTGGAATGCGAGATCAACAAAGCCGAACTGCGGCAACTGGCGCTCGACTGGGGCCTGCCGATCTGGGATAAACCGGCCATGCCATGCTTGGCCAGCCGGGTCGCATACGGAGAAGAGGTGACGTCGGAACGATTAGCGATGATCGACAAGGCGGAGCGGTTGCTTCGCGCGCAGGGGTTGCGAACCGTGCGGGTGCGTTACCACAAAGGCGATTTGGCACGGCTGGAAGTGCCGGCGGCCGAGTTGGGACGATTGATCGAGGAAGCCACGCGGCAGACGTTGGTGGATGACTTGAAAGCGCTGGGCTTCCGATTCGTGACGTTGGACCTGGAAGGGTTCCGCTCCGGCAGCCTGAACATGCTGCTGCCGCTCGAAATCCTGAACGCCGGCGGATGACCGCCGAACGGCTCCTTCCGGCGATTGATCACGGCGCGGAGGAGCCGGCGTGTCGGCTCGCGTGATTCCGTAGTTCGAGGGTTGATTGGTGGTTGCCCAATTGTTCTTGGATCTTGGCCAATCGCAGGTATTGCCGTGTCAGGGACTGATTCAGTTCCTTGGCCAATGCCTCGGGATCGGATTCCCCGTCCGCCAATTCAAACAGTTCGGGAACGAACAGATACAGTTGTTGACGAGCCAGTTGGGCGACGAGCGGCCAGAGTACCTTCGCAGCTTCTGAGTGGGTATTGCTCCAGCGTTGCCAGTACAGGTTTTGGTTGTCATTCGTCGCGTCCAGGTAGCTGCACAGGATTTCCGCGTCGCCGCGAACGAGTCGAGAGCCGGCCGAGCGGGCCATCACCAAGTCCCAGCGGGGATTGTCGGTCGAGTTGGGAGGGACGAGCTTGTGGGCGAGCAGGTAGTTCTCCAGCGAGTTCGTCGTGTCGTCGCGCAGGATTGGTGTCACTTGGAGGCCCAGCAACGGGATTTGGAAGTAATAGAAACTGCGTCGAGTGAACGTATCCGGACAGAATTCCTCGCCGCCATGCTGGCCGAACAGGAACGTCGCGATCAGGACAACCACGCTCAGTCCGAATGTCGCCAGCGCGCCCAACAGCCAGTAGGCTCCGCGTCCCTTTCTCGAACGCGGCGCCACAAGGTTGATGTTTTCGCTCATTTCGGCCCCCTGCCTTACGCAATTTTCTAAATTTCTTTAGCTTCCCTTAAAGCGGGCTTGTTGACTACTCCGTCTTTGACATATTGTATCGACCTTCGTTGGATTGGTTCCAGCGTGATAAAATGTGCGGACTGAAGCGGCATGGCAACAATGCGAGCGAATTCCCAGCTGACGGCGAGGCAATTGGCAAGCGTGTCTGGAAGATACCAGCACGACTTGTCCCGGATTAACGCGCCCAGTGGTGGACTGTTTGCCGACATCCAGCGATGGCCATCACGCGGCGCAAAGCCGAAGGATGAACGCGTCGGTCGGCGACCGCAGGGGCGAGACCATCGGCTGCAACGACTGGAAGCCGTGTTTTTTTTAGCTCGTGAGCCGTTGACGACTAGAAAGCTCAGCCAATATGCTAACCTAGCGGATGGAACGGAAGCGAGGACGCTGATTCGTCGTTTGAACGAACTGTACGACGCCACCGGGCAGGCATTCCGTGTGGAACGAGTTGCCGGCGGTTTTCAACTGATGACTCGGGGAAAACTGGCTGGCTGGGTTCGGCGTTTGGACGGCGTGCCCCGAGAAACCCGATTGTCCGCTCCGGCCTTGGAGACGTTAGCGGTCATTGCATATCGCCAGCCGATCTTAAGGGCGGGGATCGAGGCCATTCGCGGTGTGAATTGTGGAGAAATCTTGCGTCAACTGATGGATCGAGAATTAGTACGAATTGGTGGACGAAGCGAAGACTTGGGCAGACCCTACCTGTACACGACGACAAAGCACTTCCTGCGCGTCTTCGGGTTGGACAGCCTCGAAAGTCTTCCTCGGGTCGAACAACTGCGTCGGGACGGTCCTGACGTAGCGGCAGCCGCCCATCCAGAGGGCGCCCAGGGGAATTCCTTGGGTCAAGTTGAAGTTGATTCGGTATCAAGTGAGGAGGAAGGTAGCATGCCTGTTCTGACACGCTCGGGCCTGACCTGGAACAAACCTGAGTTCGATCGTGACGATGCGGAAATGGTGGGGCCCCGTCTGGCCAATCCCCGTCTCGCCACTGCCTTCGATGACGACAAGGAGGACGAGCTCGAAGAAGAATTCGACGAAGACGAAGACGAGGACGACGAATTCGAAGAGGAAATCGAAGAGGAAGTCGAAGAGGAAGAACTGAAGGAAGACGAACCGGAGGACGAGGAACTCGAGGACGAATGGGAAGAGGTCGAAGACGACGAAGAAGAAGACGAGGAGGAGTGGGAGGACGAGGAGGACGACTCGGAATGGGATTTTGATGACGATGAAGAAGACGACGAAGAGGAGGAAGACGACGAAGACTGGGAATAGCCCGTGGGTTTGCCACGCGGACGGGCGTGCCTCGCTGCGAGACATCGCCCGAGCCGACGCTTGGCCGAATGGCACGTCGCCCGTGGGGCAGGTTGGCAAACCGGCGGCGTAAGAAGTGCGATTCGGCGGGAAAAACGTGAGACGGGCGCTCTTGCCCGTCATGGGAGCTGACGAGCAAGCGCGCCCAGCCCTTGCTGAATGCTGTGGCTTTATTTCGGAGCGGGCGTCGCGAGGCGGATCGAAAGCTCCTCCAACTGTTTGCGGTCCACTTCGCCAGGCGCTTCGGTCATCATGTCCGTGGCCCGTTGCGTCTTGGGGAACGCGATACAGTCGCGGATGCTGTCCAGTCCGCCGAACAACATGACGATCCGGTCGATTCCCAGCGCGATCCCGCCATGCGGTGGGGCCCCGAATTGCAGCGCCTCCAGCAGGAAGCCGAACCGCTCGCGAGCCCGCGACTCGTCGATGCCCAGCAAGTTGAAGGCTTTTTGTTGCAGTTGGCTGTCATGGATACGGATAGTACCGCCCCCCGCTTCCGAACCGTTGATGACCAGATCGTAAGCTTGGGCTCGACATTGGGCCGGTTCGGTTTCCAGCAAGTCGATGTCTTGCCGCCGAGGGGACGTAAACGGGTGATGCATGGCATCCCACCGCTGCTCGTCTTTATTCCACTCAAACATCGGGAACTCGACGACCCACGAGAAGCTCATCGTCTGCGGGTCGTACAGCTTCAATTCGGCGCCCAGACGCTTGCGCAAAGCAGCGAGGGCCTTGCACGTGACTTCCCAGGCGTCGGCGACGAACAGCAACAGGTCGCCCGGTTGGGCCTGTAAGCGCTGGCCGATTCTCGCCAACAGGGGTTCGGCAAAGTTCTTGGACACCGGCGACCACAACGATCCGTTCTCCTCGACGCGGAACCAGAGCAATCCTTTGGCTCCGAAGTCCTGTTTGACCCAGTCCGTCCATTCGTCCAGCCGTTTTCGTGAGAATTGACCGGCGGCGCCCTTGGCGTTGATCCCGCGAACGCGGCCGCCCGCATCCGCCGTCTCTCGGAATACGCGGAATTCGGCTTCCTTGGCCAAATCGGTACAGTCGATCAACTCCAAGCCGAAACGTAAATCGGGTGCGTCGTGCCCGAATCGCTCCATCGCTTCATCATAAGTCATCCGCGGCAACGGCGTTTCCACCTCCAATCCAAGGATTTCCTTGGCCAAACGAACGACCAATCCGTCAATCATGCCCATGATGTCGTCAGCGTCCACGAACGACATCTCCAGGTCCAATTGCGTGAACTCTGGCTGACGATCGGCTCGTAGATCCTCGTCGCGGAAACAACGGGCAACTTGGACGTACCGATCATAACCGGCGACCATCAGGATCTGCTTGTACAACTGCGGGGATTGCGGCAGGGCAAAGAACTTTCCCGGCGATACCCGACTGGGGACAAGATAGTCCCTCGCCCCTTCCGGCGTGCTGCGACCCAGGATCGGCGTTTCGACGTCGATGAAGTCGTGTTCTGCAAAATAGTCCCGCATCGTCTTGATGATCCGGTTTCGCAGCAGCAGGGTTTGCTGCATCGAGGTCCGCCTCAAATCCAGGTAACGGTATTTGAGACGTAAATCTTCTGTCGGCAATTCTGGCTGGCCTGGCGTAAACGGCGGCGTCTTGCTGCGGTTGAGGACTTCCAGCGACGAAATACGCAGCTCGATATCGCCCGTGCCCAACTTGGGATTGGTGGTGCCTTCCGGTCGCCGTGCAACCATGCCGACGACGCGGATCACGTCTTCCGATCGCAACCGTCCGGCTTGATCCAAGATTTCAGAGCCGCTCTGCGGACTGGCCACGACCTGGGTCTTGCCATAGCGGTCCCGCAAGTCGATGAATACCGCGCCACCGTGGTCGCGGGTGCTATCCACCCATCCGCAGAGTGTCACTTCCTGTCCAACGTGTTCCGGCCGAAGTTGGCCGCAAGTGTGAGTTCGCAGCAAGGGAGTAAATCCTATTCTTTGGTAAAACGGAAAGACCGGCACGAAATTGCCGACGCGGTATTCTAGACACCGAAGGCGGCGGCGCGAAGATTCGTAGAAAAGGTTTCTAACCTGCCCGAATCGTGGCGCAGGTCCAACAATCTGCACGCTTGGAAACGGCCGGCTGGAAAACCTGCCTTCTAGGTGGGCGCAGACGGACCTAGGCCACCTGATCAAAGCGGCCAAAGATCATCCGTCCCGCGCTTGTTTGCAGGACACTGGTGACCGTCATGGTGATGATATCGCCAATGTGCGACCGACCGCCTTCGATGACGATCATGGTGCCGTCGTCCAAGTATCCCACACCTTGACCAGGCTCCTCACCAGGCTTGACCACCTTGACTTCGATTCGCTCGCCGGGCAAGAAAATCGGCTTGAGAGCATTGGCCACATCGTTCAAGTTGATGACCGGCACGTTGTGCAAGCGGGCAACCTTGTTCAGATTGTAATCGCCCGTGATGATCTTGCCGTCCAAGTCCTTGGCGAGCAGAACCAGCTTCATGTCCACCGGTTGGTTGGCCATCTCCGGAAGTTCGCGATCGTAGATCTTGAACTCGACCGCCTTGCTGGTACGTAAACGATTCAGGATATCCAGACCTCGCCGTCCGCGAGCGCGGCGCATCTTGTCGCTGCTGTCCGCGATGTTTTGCAGCTCGCCCAAGATGAATCGAGGCATGATCAGCTGGTTGTCGAAAACGCTGGTTTCCACCACGTCGGCGATTCGTCCGTCAATAACGACGCTGGTATCCAACAAGTAGGGTCGGAGTCCCTTGACCTCTTTGGCAAATTCGATGTACGGGATCACAAACCGGAAATCGTCCTTGGTCTGCATCAGCAGGCTGACACAGGCGTAGCACAAGACCATTCCCAGAACCAAGCGAATATGTTCCACGTGGGGATTGCCTTGCATCAGCGGCGTCAAGGCGATACTGACCACATAGGTTAAGAAAATCCCAACGATCAAGCCGAAGTAGACGGCGGAAATGGTATCCAACCGCTTCTTCCGAAACAGCATATCTACGCCCACCACGCCGGCGGCGAGGACGATCACGCCCACGAAGACGACCCAGGGGCGCTCGAACTTGGCATCGCCATCGGTAATGAGCAAGGTCGCTAGTCCGGCAGCTACAACCAGAAAGACCACTCGCAAGATGATTAGATGCATACACAGAATCCTTGCATAAAGCCGCCTGCCAAACGGTAGGTGACCGATGAAAATGAAAGTGTTTTTGGCTCTGGGTGGGGCTCCTGTGTCGAGTCAACAGGGTGGCGGAGCTTGCGAAGTATACCACGAACCACCCCGCAAAGGCTACCCCCACCGATCTTTCCGATGAAAATAACCCAAACATTGCCTGGAATTCGGGGGTGAGGCGATAGAATCACGTTCGGCTGGCGGCCTGGCCGCGAGTCGAGAACCGTTCGGTGCGGTTACCGTTTTCCGCACCAAAGCCTGCTCGGCGAAAGATGACTATTCGATACCAGCGTGGTAGGCCTGCAAGCTTTTGACTTGTCCTCGGCCGGCGCGGTAGGCAGCGATTCCTTTGGCCGCGGCGTGCGCGGCGGCCAGGGTCGTGATGTAGGGCACTTTGTGCTTGATGGCCGTGGTCCGAATGTAGGCGTCATCCGCTTGGCCGATCTTGCCCCGCGGCGTGTTGATCACCAGCTGGATCTCGCCGTTGACCAGCGCATCGGTAATGTTGGGCCGGCCTTCGCGAAGCTTCAGAATCTGCTCGGCAACGATGCCGTTTTCGGTCAGCAGGGTGTGCGTGCCCTGCGTGGCTTTGATGCAGAACCCCAGTTCGGCAAAACGGCGGGCGACGGCCAGCACCTCCGGCTTGTCGCGATCCGCCACGGTGATCAGGACGGATCCCTCCAGCGGCAGCGCCGGCTGCGCTGCCTCTTCGGCTTTGTAAAACGCCAAGCCGAACGAATCGGCCATGCCGAGCACTTCGCCCGTGGAACGCATCTCGGGACTGAGCACGGGATCCACGCCGTGGTACATGTTGAAGGGAAACACGGCCTCCTTGACGCCGAAATGCGGGATGTGCCGGTGCTGCAAGTCCAGGTCCCCGATCTTCTTGCCCAACATGACCAGCGTGGCCAAGCGGGCCATCGGGATGTTGCAGACCTTGGAGACCAACGGCACCGTCCGCGAAGCTCGTGGGTTGGCCTCCAGGACGTACACCGTGTCCTTGAAGATCGCGTACTGGACGTTGATCAAGCCGACCACGTTCAGTTCCAGGGCGATCCGCCGCGTGTACTCGGAGATTGTCTGCAAATGCCGTGGCGGGATGCTGACCGGAGGAATCACGCAGGCGGAATCGCCCGAATGAATCCCGGCCAGCTCGATATGCTCCATCACCGACGGCACAAAGGCGTCCTGACCGTCCGATATAGCGTCGGCCTCGGCTTCGATCGCGTTTTCCAAGAACTTCTCGATCAAAATGGGCCGCTCCGGCGAAACGTCGACGGCGGCAGTCACATAGCGTTCAAGCATCTGCTGGTCATAAACGATTTCCATCGCTCGACCGCCGAGTACGAACGACGGCCGAAGGATCAGCGGATAACCGATTTCGTGCGCCACTGCCAGGGCTTCGTCCAGGGTGCTCGCCATGCCGGATTCCGGCTCGGGAATGTCCAGCTTGCGCATCATCTGGCGGAACCGATCGCGGTCTTCCGCCTGATCGATGGTATCCGGCGAAGTTCCCAGGATCGGCACGCCGGCCGCGGCCAATTCGGCGGCGATATTCAACGGCGTCTGGCCCCCGAACTGGACGATCACGCCCTCCGGCCGCTCTTTATCGCAGATCGCCAGAATGTCCTCGACCGTCAGCGGCTCGAAATACAACTTGTCAGCGGTGTCGAAGTCGGTCGAGACCGTCTCCGGGTTGCAGTTGACCATGATCGACTCTACGCCCTCGTCGCGGAGCGCAAAGGCGGCATGGACACAGCAGTAATCGAACTCGATTCCCTGCCCGATACGATTCGGCCCTCCCCCCAAGACCATGATCTTGCGACGCTGCGAGACCGGCGCCGCATCCGTCGCGTTGTAGCTGCTGTAGTAGTAGGCCGCGTTTTCCACGCCGCTGACACGGACAGGATGGAAACCGGGAACCAGTCCCGCGGATTTCCGCTGCGCGCGGATTTCGTGTTCGGGTACGCCTAGCAAGCGAGCCAGATAACGGTCGGAAAATCCGTCTTTCTTGGCGCGGGCCAGCAACTCGTCCGGCAACGGCCGGCCTCGGAAACAAAGGATTTCCTCCTCCAGTTCAACCAGTTCTCGCATCTGCTCGATGAACCAGGGCTTGATGTGCGTCCGCTCGAACAGCGTCTGCACATCGGCTCCTTTGCGGAGCGCCTCGTACATCATGAACTGACGCTCGCTGGACGGCTGCGCCAGCATCCCCAGCAACTCGTCCAGCGACCGCCGCGCGAAATCCTTGGCGCCACCCAAGCCGTGGCGACCGATTTCCACCGAACGTATCGCTTTTTGAAACGCTTCCTTGTACGTCTTGCCGATGCTCATCGCCTCGCCAACCGCCAACATCTGCGTGCCCAGCCGATCCTGCAGGCCGTCAAATTTCTCGAACGCCCAGCGGCAAAACTTGACGACCACATAGTCGCCCCAAGGCGCATACTTTTCCAAGGTTCCGCTGCGCCAGTAAGGGATTTCGTCCATCGTCAAGCCGCCGGCCAACAGCGACGACACATAGGCGATGGGGAACCCGGTCGCTTTGGAAGCCAGCGCCGACGAGCGCGATGTGCGAGGGTTGATTTCGATGGCCAATACGCGGCCGGTCTTGGGATCGTGGGCGAACTGGATGTTCGTGCCCCCGATCACGCCGATCGACTCGACAATGGCGTACGAGTAGTTCTGCAGCCGCTGCTGTAACTCGAGCGCAATCGTCAACATCGGCGCGACGCAATACGAATCGCCGGTGTGGACGCCCATCGCGTCGACGTTTTCGATGAAACAAACCGTGACCATCTGGTTCTTGGCGTCCCGCACGACCTCCAATTCCAGCTCCTCCCAACCCTCGACGGACTCCTCGATCAGCACTTGTCCGATCATGCTGGCGGCCAGTCCGCGGGTGGTGACGGCTCGGAGTTCGTCTAGGTTGTAGACTAGTCCGCCGCCCGTGCCGCCCATCGTGTACGCGGGCCGGACGACCGCGGGCAGCCCGATCTGCTGGATAATCTGCTCGGCTTCTTCCACGCTGTGCGCAATCTCGCTCCGCGGCAACTCGATGCCTAGCCGGGTCATCGCGTCCTTGAACTCCTGGCGATCCTCGCCACGGTGGATGGCGTCCACCGGCACCCCGATGACCTGGACGTCGTACTTGGCCAGGATACCCAGGCGGGCCAGTGCCGAAGACAGGTTCAGTCCCGTCTGACCGCCCAGGTTCGGCAGCAACGCATCGGGACGCTCCTGCTCGATGATCTCCACCATCCGCTCCACGTTCAGCGGCTCGATGTACGTCACATCGGCCATGCTGGGATCGGTCATGATCGTCGCCGGATTGCTGTTGACCAAGACGATCTCGTAGCCGAGCCCGCGAAGTGCCTTACAGGCCTGCGTTCCCGAGTAATCGAATTCGCAGGCTTGACCGATCACGATCGGCCCGGACCCAATGATCATTACTTTGCGGATGTCTGCGCGTTTTGGCACGGAGGAGTTCCTTCTGCATATCTGGCTAGATGGGTTCAGCGAGACGGGTTCAGCTAGACATATTCGATGGTGGCCGGCGGTTTGGGGGTCAGGTCGTACAGGCAGCGGTTCACGCCGGGGATGGCCGTGATCCGCCGGCAGATCCGCGACAGTTTGGCCCAGGGCAGCTCGACGGCAGTCGCCTCGCGCGCGTCCACGCTGTCGATACAGCGGACCACGATGATATCGCCGAATTCCCGCCGCCCGTCGCGAATCCCGGTCGCCTTGTCCTGCAACAGCACTGCCATGTATTGAAAAGCATGCGTGTCGGCCAATTCCTCTTCGACGATCACGGTGGCGGTTCGGACCGTGGCAAGCCGCTCGGGAGTGACTTCGCCGACGATACGCGTTGCCAGCGCAGGCCCGGGAAACGGAATCCGCTCGGTGATCTCGGGCGGCAAACCCAACTGCTGGGCCAACTCGCGGACACCGTCCTTGCGGAGCGTCGCCAGCGGTTCGAGCACCTGGTAGCCGTACTCCTGCTCGGGATCGACGCCGATCTGAGCCAGGATGTTATGCTGCCGCTTGATGCCGGCGACCGTCTCTTCGATGTCCGTCAAGATCGTGCCGTGCAGCAGGAACTTGGCGCCGCTCTCCCGAACCAGCCGCCCGAACACCTCGCGATAAAACGTGGCGGTGATCGCCTGACGCTTCTCCTCCGGGTCCGTCAGTCCCGCCAAGGCGCCCAGAAATTCCTGCATCGCGTTAACTCGCCGGACGGGAATATCCAGTTCGGCGAACATCTGCACGACGCGTTCCGGTTCTCCTTCGCGCATCAAAGCGTTGTCGATGAACACGGTTTTCAAGCGGTCGCCCAGCGCGCGATGGCCCAAGGCGGTAACCACCGAGCTGTCGACACCTCCGCTCAACGCATTGATCGCCAGCCCGTCGCCGACGGTCTGACGCAGGGACGCCACCTGCTGTTCGATGAAGGCTTGGCAATCCATTTTGTGTTTCCTTTGGCTCTTCAGAGCCGTACGGGGATTCCTTGAGCCGCCAGGTACTCTTTCATCTGACGGATGGTATAGGTACCGAAATGCGCGATGGACGCCACCAGCACGGCATCGGCATGGCCGTCGACGATGGCTTCCCGCAAGTGTTCCAGCGTGCCGGCGCCGCCAGAGGCGATGACGGGCACGCGCACGGCGTCGGCGATGGCCCGCGTCATGGGGAGATCATAGCCGGTTTGCATCCCGTCCGTGTCCATGCTGGTGGGCAGGATCGCGCCGGCCCCCAACTCTTCAACTTGCCGCGCCCAAGCGACGGCATCCAGTTCGGCGCCCTGCGTGCCGCCGCGAACGACGACTTCAAACCCGGAT
>Ga0351893_10215_pt1 | contig 15498 bp, 2 predicted proteins | sample TotcelFGM3001K15_FD_206765 | JGI IMG/M metagenome (GOLD analysis project Ga0351893, IMG submission 206765) | Enriched cells from coal bed in the Powder River Basin, Montana, United States - Total cells FGM rep3 HSBNCT.FGM.300.1.K15 ...
CTCTTTTATGACTGGCAATGGGAGGAAACTAACCTATCAATATTACGATTAGTTTCCTTCTCAGAACTATTCATTACATCATCTGTCTTAAATTTTGGGTGATGCACCAGATGATACTTGAATAGAAACATCATTTGTAGATTGCTCCTGACTAAAAAAGCCGGATTTTTTAACGCTCACAACATTTTCAGTATTTTCCGTACAGTGCGGCTGATCTTCCCACTCTGAATTATCTTCTTCAATATCTGACAAAGTTTGTTTCGCCTTGTCGATTAGAGGATTGTGTTTAAGTTCGCGTAATATGCTATGTCCATAGATACTTTGTCTTACCTTTTTCAAATTCTGCTGAGATGCCGCATTTAAATTTTCTGGGTTAAATAAACGAATTTGCTCCCTCAGTTTGTCTTTAACTTCAGCTGCGACGCCAGGTCGTGGAGGCAATGGAGGAGGACACTCAGCAGCAGGCTGACTCTCATTCAGTCGAATATAATCGCGTATTTCATGTGCTGGCGTTGAAATTACTGCGTGATCTAAATCATTGAGGATCTTATCAATGACGAAGCGATCTTCTTCCAAAGAAGCTCCCTGATTTAGCATTATTTCAATTGCTGTTAAAACCTCTGAGCGCAATTTTGTAATCCAGTCTTGAGATGATTCATCACGACACTTTGTAACATGCTCCTGTAACAAATCTCGTAAGCGAATATTTTTTACTTCAGTAATAGAGTTTTGTAGACAGGATAATAAAGCGCTGCTATCAAGATCTTTCAGCATGACTAAAGAAGAGTTATTTTCGTTACCTAGAACCCTTTTTTTGAAAGCTTTAATTCTCACGCTCTCACAATATTTTTCTATTGCAGCCAGTTGATTTTGGCGCAGCTCTAGCGCACCAACAGAATGCATACCATTCAAAGCACGCCCATTTATTCGATGAATAATGTCATCTGCTACTATCACGCCACAAGAAGTATTGTCATTATAAGCTTGGCGACGTGAATAAGGACTTTTCTCATTGGTTATTTCCAATATCAATCCTGTGGATAGTCTCCTTTCCATATATGATCTGATACTTTTTTCGATTCGCTCAAAATCATCTTGCCACATATCTTTTATATTGCCGTAAGGATCATGAACAAAAACCTCAAAGTTCCATTGCGTTCCTCGCTTATCGATTTTTATTTCTGCTGTTAACCAATGAATAGAAAATTGATTAAATGGGATGAGAATTTTCCCCCGAGTGTTTTCCGCTGCTAACATCCTATCAGAAGTAATCAATTCATCGAGTATATTACACCCCAATCTATCTGTAAAAATAGTATCTATCGGCATACCAGATACTTGCCCTCCACTTGCCAATAAAACTGGAGTGCTTTGTGTATCGACAGACGGAGTAACCGCTACATAATAGCTGTCATTATTTTCATTAAATTGCTGTCTCATGAGATAAAAACAATCCGTTTGATAGCCGCCTAATTCATACAGAATAATAGTATCCAAGTAAGTATCGATATCGTCACTGTAGTAACGGTATTTTGTCACTGCTTCTGTTGTTGCTTCTGCATCCCTCAAAGCTGGAATTACAGAGTTTACAGGAGTTTCCTGAGGTTCATTCAATACTGCTGAAATGCTTTCAGTAAAAACTGCTTCTGTTGTTGTTTCTGCATCCCTCAAAGCTGGAATTACAGAGTTTACAGGAGTTTCCTGAGGTGCATTCAATAATGGTGAAATGCTTTCAGTAAAAGTAATTTCTACCTTCGGCAATCTTTGATTAAGTTGTGGGTTTTTCTTAATATCCTCGACGCAAGATTCACTCACCAACTTCTTGAAGAAGCTTCGTGGATCTTCTGATCCTTCTCTTTTAATAATCCCAAGCAATCCGTTTTCGAATTCTTGATTGTATTTTCTCAAAAAATTTCGGTATCGCTCAGCCATTGCTTTATCCTTGGCTGAGATATTAATAACCTGAATTTGTTGGGTTTTGTCGCGAAACTCTCGATACATTCTGATGGCAAAACAGAGCATACTCAAACCCGCATCGACTGGCCAACCACGCTCTCCTGCCCCTACTACTGGTAAAATTACTCGCTTTACATTTAATGTGTCGAATTGGGTAAGCGCATGAAGATAAGAACTGATTAAAGACATAAATAAAGTTTCATTATTTTCCTTATCAATAATAATACTGGCTGCCAGTAAAGATCGATCTCCATTATTAAATTTCAACTCTAAGACAGCTGCCTTTCCTCTTGGAATCACACCACCATGATTTTTCACTATCATCAGCGCTTGTTGGTCAAAAGAGTCTGTACACTTAGCCCGTAACTGAAGGTGTATACTTCCGATCTTGAAACGCGCAGCCCACCCCTGAATAGATATTCTTTTAGTACTTTTTAAAATTGGATTCCCCCCAAAACCAATCGCGTCATAATCTTTCATTACCGACAAAATATCTCCGATAATAACCTGAGGTTCCTGCACATGGTCAGAATTTTTTTTAGCAGATATTTCACGGTAACGTACTAGTAAGCGCTTTTGCAAATAATAAATCCGCTCAATATCACTAGCACGCTTTATCATCTGAAAACAAAATAATCGGTGATCTGACAATTCTATTTCTTTATTTTTTAGAGAAGAAACATCCGCACTATGATTTCCTTCTGAAATTTCTAAAGTAATTTCTCTTTGTTGAACATATCCTTTTTCAATTTCATCCTCTAACAACCTTAGGTCTTTTGCTAAATATTCTTGATTTACCGTCACCCGCTCTACCCAATGATCAAAAGAAGCGGTCAAGTATTTATAAACCGCACTATATCGATCATATAATTCTTGATAAGGAAAAGATGAATTTTTGAAACTTCGGTTCGTTGTTAAAGATTTCCAAACTATTTCTAAATTCTTTTCATCTTCTATCATGTCTTCTATTTTTCTGTCTTCATCTCCTATCAATGAGCAAGTATGCAGTGGATAATTCCGAAATAGTCTTTGTAATTCCTGTCCTCTGCCCATAAATATTTCTTCCTCCAACAATGAACGAGGAGTTTTAAAGCGATAATTAGGTAGGTCAGGATTACTGCCTTTTTCCAGTAAGAGACGTGCCTTTTCCGACGTGCTTTTATCCAAGATATCCGTTCTCAAAACTTCATGCAGCGGAGTGTTACCCTTTATGTCAGGTTTATTAACATCATCACTATATCTTAAGAATTCTTCTAATAATGGAGGATTTGGATGAGCTGCTAATATATGTAGCGGCGTTTGCAATAAAATATTGGCTCTATGCTGATCGTTATCCCCTTTACATAATAAAAATAATACCTCTTTCTGGATTTCATAATCTCTATAGCGCGACTGGCACAAGGTATGTAATGGTTTGTTTCCTAATTTATCTTGACTAGATACATCAGCTTTATGACTTAATAAATAATCAATTATTTCTACAGATTGAGAGATTTGCACCGCAATATGTAAAGGAGTTTGTCGGTCTTGATTTTTATTGTTAATTAATTGCTGATAATCAGTAAATTGATCAAAGAGAGCAAGATAACATAAAACTTCATTTTGCTTCTGTTTAAGGGACAGTAAATTATAACTTTCATTTTCCAATGGACCTTGACAGAGAATGTGCCAAACAGTATTACCCTGCTCATCGACCTGTTGGTTCTTTAATTTTGTTTTTAGAGTATCCAGCCTATCTTGAATATTATTAATAATCGTCGCTGGATCTAACCCTTTTCTTATTTCTTCCCGAATATGCAAACGAATTTCTTCTAATGCTTGACTGATTGAATGTGCCATTTCAAAAACCCTCTGATTGTGAAAATTTCTAGTACTCGACGCGTTCTATTTAATCCAAGTTCGTTATCTAATAGATCTAGGCGATTTATTTGGTGAGACATCTGACATCTCTTCGCTAACCACTTCTTTGGATTTTTTAATAGTACGCTGCAATCCTAATTGCGTAGCCTCAATCGAACTTCCCTGTCGATAGCCATAACGTTCGGGCTGCATAACGGCTTTTTTCCCCAAATGGCTATCATCGTAATATTCAATTTCGTTACCGGTTAAAACCTTAATTGCCGGCTTCTCCAAAACGCTTCTTAGGTTATTCCAATCTCTTTTTTGATGCGTTAGCGCTTTTTTTTCAGATACCACAGATTTAAGTTTATGCGTAAATTTCTTGAAAAAATGGGGGGTTTGGATAAATCCTACTTTAAGCCAATTCAATGCATAATCTTCAGTACTCCATGCCCCCGATACGGCGCTGATCAACTGATCCACCGTCGGCGCATTCATTTTAAATTTACCTCTCTTTAAATAAATCACCATTTTTCCTACTGCGCAATCAGCTAAGGCTTGCATTCCTTTTTCTGTTAATTCAGCAAGCTGTTCCTCGTAACGATAAGCTAATTGACGGGCAATGGTTTCAATGATCTTTTCGGCTTCTCGAATATTTACACTTAAATCGGTGATTTTCTTAGCGCTATTTTCTTGTTGTAAGGCATGTCCTTTTTTAATAGCTTCACTGGTTATCATTGTTGCCATTCCCGTACCCGGTAAAGGAACACTGCCTAACAAATTCAGTATTGTTGCTAAACTATCTACTTTATCTGTGGAGTGCGCTATTTTTCCGCTTTGAAGCGTCTTATAAGCGAGGAAAAGTTCCATAAAAGTTTTTTGAATGCGATCATAAAAAGGATAAAGTTGATCATTCTTTTTGATAACGTCTATTTCACACTGTAGTTCTTCCTTCTGCGATTCTTTTACCAACAAACGCATTAACTGTTGATGACTAAAAATATCTAGCAAGATTTTATCACTATAATGATTAATCCATTCTTTGAATTGATCATCAGACAACCCTGCCAAACGATCTCCTTCGACTTTTAGGGAGAAAGGAGTTCCTTCGCAACACTTCATTTTAATCAAAGCAAGTGCCAACGTTTGCAAACCTGCATAACCAAACCGATTACCAATTAAATTTAATGAAATCAGCTGCTTTAATTGCTTTAAGGTTCGCGACAAATGCTCTACAGCTTGATCGTCTAGTTGTGTTTTTTGAAGATCTAATTCTTGTAACACATCCTGTTGATTTAAATCTTGTAAAGCAATCACACCCGCAGACTTTAATTCGTTCCCCTTTAAAATGAGTCGCTGAATTTTTAATTGCGCTTTATTAATGGCTTCAACTAAACGCTGTACAGCAGAAGTTGATAAGCCTGTTTTTGCTAAATTTATCTCTTTTATTTCATGGAAATATCCAATGCTTTCTACTAAATAATTTATCTGTGCTTCCGATAATATCTCTCCACTTAAATCCAGTGTTTCAAAAGTTACACTTGTGGTAGTAGCAAGCTCTTCTTTTTCTTTTAGAATAATAGGGGCATGCGTGCAAATAGAATCTTGTAATATCCGAAAACTTCTCTGTTCACATTCAGTAGTTGCTGTCTCAAGTGCATCCTCTTCATCCCATAAATTTAGGTTGTCCTTCAAACTAGCAAAAGGCCATCGAGTCCCTTTATTGTGGAATATTTTTAATTCTTGCAAAAAAAGAGCCCTACTTGCTGCACTTAGCTTAGTATTCGTTAAGCGAATATGCACTAATCTAGAATTTTTAGTCGCAGACATCAGAAAAACTAATCCATCGTCACTGATGGGATTATCACTCAAATTAAGTCCCAGCAATGAGTCATTCCCATGCAAACACTCTACAAAGACTTGGATATCTTGTGAAGCTAATGCATTGCCACGCAAATCTAAGAATTTAAGAGATTTCGATTTCTGAAAAAACAGGGATAGCTGTTTGATGAGAATAGCAGAATTATTATTTGGCAGCTGGCTATAAGCTAAGCTCAACCCCATCACAGGAACTTCATTTAAAATCTTAAATAAGGCTTCCAGCCCTGCTTCATCCCAGCTATTATGACTTAAATCCAGCCATCCTATTTGCTGGTGTAGCTTCAATGCAGTAAATACATAATTTCTATATTTTACTTTTTTTGCATCCGGAAAATGGCCATTAAAACATAATTTTTGACTGTGCTGTGTCAGTAATTGCGTGATCTGAGATTCCGTAAAAATATCGAGTAAAATTAAATCCGAATAAGATTCTACCCATTTCTGGTAGGTGCTCTCTGAAAGGCTTTTTATCCTATCGCCAGTAATTCGTAAGATTAAAGGAGCTACTCTATTTTTTAAGAATACTAACTGAGGGTTTGAAGCAAAATTCTTTAGTCCTTGTTCACTCATTAGGTTGCCTCTGAGATCTAAACGGGTCAAATGTGGACAAGCTTCGATTATTTGGAATATAACAGGAAATGCTTCATCAGAAATTTCGGTACATTGTAAATCTATTATTTGTATGTTTGGTAAAGCAGGAATCAATAATGATAATTCTTGAAATTTTTGCAAGCCAGCTAGACTTAATGGATTATTATTTAAGATAAGTTTGTTTATTTTTAATGATTTTCCGCCTAAACTACCTTCAATCACTGATGCTAAATTATTGGCATTTAAACCCATATTTGACAAATTGATCTGTTCTACCACCTCTTCCAATAACAAAAATTCTGCCAAACTATTTTGATTTGGATTAATAAACCCTCTTTCCTGAAGTACTTTTGTTACAGCAGCATATGAATATTTTGTTTTAATATCGGCATATTTATTTGTTCGTGTTTTTAAACAAAGATCAATTTGCTGGATTTGGCGCTCCATCGGCCTAAAACGTCGATAAGTTTCCACAGCAAATAACACCGCTGTTAATGCTTTTGAAATCGACCAACCTTTTTGTCCAGCGCCAACCAATGATAAAAGGATTTTCTGCTCTCGCCCTTTATTCTCCAATTGTTTGAATCCATCTAAATACGAACGGACTAAATTCAAAAAATCCTGATCATAATTATCGCCTTTAGAATCAGAACTTACCGGAATGCCTATTGCATACTTTATCTGACCAGGAAGATCGTCATAATTGAGACTGAGAATAGCCGCGCTACCATAAGGAATACCTTCTTTGGAATTCTTACGAATGTTGCTGACTTGCTCGTTAAAACTGTTTTCACTTTTTGCGTACAATTGTCGATGTATACTTCCTCCGCTTCCCCAAAATGAAAATCTGAGCTCAAAGGTAGGATTTCCCCCAAAACCAATCGCATCATATTGACTGCGATAATTCAGTATATCTCCATAGCAAAAGGCAAGATCTCGGTTAACAGCGTGTTGGGAAGATTCACCTTGGTACATTAGTCACCTCATATCGAACATGGTTTAATTTATGGTATCGAAAATTTAAACTCGCAAATAAATTTTGCTTAATCATTGATTCTAAATTCTATAGTCTCTTTCCGTGATTTTTTACAGCGTCATGTTTGCTATTAAGTAAATATTTAATTTATTTTCTAGCTATTTTTAATTATATCTCCGATCACGATATTAGAAAAATTAATGCAAGATATATATTATAAAATTATAATTTTTTCTTCCTTTAAAAAATGCCGTGATTTTCTTAGTTAATAATTAAATTTTTAACTCAAACATCTAAAAATTGTTAGCTTAATTCTGATTCCTATGATCAAGATATTGTGGAATTATAACCCAATAATGAGCTAAAAGCATCCGTGTTTATTACGGTAATATGGCAAGGTTTGCTTGTGCTCGCTTATACCTGCAATGGAATTCTTGCAATAGTGAGCTTGTTTGCTCAATAAAATATGTAACAACCTATATAATTAAATAAATCTTAAAAATAACACAATAAATGTATCTAAAACAAATTCATGGCCATTAAATTGTAATAAAAATTCGATCGTTGAAACGTTTCACAACGATATCAAGATTTTAGAGCAACAACAGAATAACTTCAGCAAAAAAGGATGGTAGAAGATTTATTAATTCTACCTTTAAACGTAATAATAAATCCAATGAGGTGTCATCTTTTTTGATAATTTAAATTTTTATATCTCATTTTATGCAAATTCTAGTTGAAAACTAAGTAAACGAAATTATACTTCTTCTGTCTAATTAATAAATAAACAAATTGCACTTATAACTTGGATCTAAAGCCCTACAGGGGATTTCTAAATACTTACTTACGAATAGCGCTCAAAGCTAAGATCTCTGCGAAATTTGATTTAGAGAGTTTTTATCTGAATTACTAAGTGAAATTTTCGAACCAGCTGAAATCCGGAAAAAAGCAAGTGTATTGGCACTTAAAATCAAACTCGGAATATGAACCTTAGCAAGATTCTGTTCATTTTTGCACTCAAGTTTATCATTACCTGACGCTTTCTGGCCGGCATAAAACAGAAAAGAAACCTTTTTGACTTCTTCATCTTGAATAGCAGCTACCCATATTTCATTTGAATTATAGACATCTAATGAAGTCTTTAAATTAGCAATTTCCCCAAACAGACTAGGTAGCAGAAGATGCGTATACCAAATGGTAAAATGATAAATTTTTCCATGAGAAAGAACACATAACATTTGTCTAATCTTGTTAAAAATTATATTGCAAATATATTTAGAATCCTGTCGCGTAAAGCAATTACCTTTTCTAAGTAATGTATACATTAGATCAGCAGATTCATTTCGATATGAAAAATGTAAAACTCCATAATTATAAATATAATTGATTACTGGTGTATTGATTTTGATTTTTAACGCGTGGAAATAAAGAATTTTCTCAATATGACACTTTTTTATTTTACCTTCTTTACCTGTGGGATATGACAAAATCTGGATCTCTTTTTCCTGTAGCCAACAGAGCGACCTCTTCACTAGCCATCTAGCAGTTTCTAGACACCTTTTTTTAATTGCAACATTTAAGGCCAACTGTCCTTTCAAATTGAGATATAGTAATGAAGGTGGATATTGCCGTGCTAGCCATTTGAAAATTTCTAAATAATCTAAACCAGCAGCAGTGTGCAATGGGGTTCGCCCCTTATCATCTTGTTGGTGGAGCAAATCTGGAAAACATTTTCCTAGGCATTTGACCATTTCTAAATCTGCTCTCGCAACTACAAAATGCAACAGGTTTCTACCCTTTTCGTCTTTTTGTTGAGAGAAGTCCGGCGATGCTTTTTCTACTAAATACAAAAATATTTCGCAATAAACATCCTCAAAACTAAGACGCATTGAGAAATGAGCAGCTGTGTACAACGGTGTATAATCATACTTCTTTGGTTGCTGGATTAAATGTGGAAATCTTTCTCCTATGTGCTTGCAGATTTCTAATCTCCGCCCAAAAATTGCACAATGCAATAGGTTTTCACCCTTTCTATTTTTTTGCTGGAATAGCCCAGGCGATACCTTTTCTACTTTTTTTTCTAAATACAAAAATATTTCTAAATTTCCCTTCTTAGCAGCAGTGTGCAATGGAGTTTCACCATCATTGTCTTGTTGCTGAAGTAAATGTGGAAATCTTTTCTCCACCCGACTAACTATTATGAAACTTTTTCCTTCAATTGCATAATGCAATAGGTTCCGACCCCATCTATTTTTTTGCTGAAGTAGCTCAGGCGACACCTTTCCTACTTTTTTTTCTAAATACAAAAATATTTCTAAATTTCCCTTCTTAGCAGCAGTGTGCAATGGAGTTTCACCATCATTGTTTTGTTGCTGGAGCAAATCTGGAAATTTTTTTTCTATGTACTTGACTATATCTAAATGTCCACCACTAATTGCAGAATGCAATACGTTTCCACCGTTCTTAGTATTTTGCAGCCAGTGCGGCCATGCATCCCGCACTACATTTTTTACTGATTCTAAACTTCCATAACGAACAGCAAAGTGTACTGGAGTTTCACCATAATAATCTGTTTGTTGTAATAAATCTGGAAATATTTCTATTGACAGCATGACCATCTCTAAATTGTTTAGCGAAACCGCAAAATGCCTAAAAATAAAAAAATTTTCCAGCCGAATTAAATCTGGAAATTTTTCTCTTATTAGTTCGATTATTTCCAAATTCTCATTTATAACTGCATAATGTAAGGCGTTGAATCCAAAATTATCTTTTTGTGTCAGTAGTTCTGAACTTACTAGTACTAGCAGCTGAACAATTTTAAAATTTCCAGCATTTACGGCATAGTGTAAAGCGGTTTGTCCATTCTTAGCTTTCTGCATTGTGAGATCTTTAAATTGCTGTACTAACCATCGGATTATTTTTAATTGTCCACAAATTACCGCAAAATGAAGAACTGAATCACCATTTTTTCTCTTTTCCTTCAATAATGTTCTATTTCCTAAAAACAAACATTTAACAAGTTCAAGATTTCCATGCTTTATAGCCCAAAACAAAACGTGATAAAATTTTCTTCTATGCACAATTGGCGTTTGTAATTGATCTAAATCATGAAGAATCTTATTTATTGTTACATTATCTTCACCTAAAGGAGTTTCGTTTTCGCTCAGTAACTCTTCCATTGCTGCTACGATTTGCAATCGTAATCGTAATTTTGAACACCTATCCATTGGTACTTTGCACACACCATAAATTACTGCTTGCAGCCACGCCGAGCGTAGTCTGCTTGTTAAACCCATACCTTTATCTAATAAATCCATGTGACCACGCTTCCTACCAAAACGTTTTTCTAGCATCAATTCTTCAAGTAAATCTTCCCTCGCTAATCTTCGAAATTCTTGTAAAGAGGAATCAATGCCCGACTGTACGCAGGTATTGGTGAGTACTTTAGAAGCCTCAGCTATTGTATCTTCATCCAATACCGTCAAAGCTAAATCAAATAAAAATGGAAATTGCATGCGAAAGCTTACATGACGTAAATGTGAAGGTAATTGAACTTGATTTAGATGAATTACCTCTTGAGCTATTTGAGATAATTTAGCTTCTGATAATAAATCACATCCTCTAATATCTAATTCAGCCAATAATTGACTTTTAGTTTGTAAATCACTCAGCGCTTCACATCCATTTGCTTTTACAATCTGCAATTTCGGAGCGTTTATCTTGACGGATATCAACTTACGACACTCATCTATGCGTAGTATCTCTAATTCTGGCATACATTCAGGAACGGAAATCGAGTGAAGATTGTCACTCCCATGAAGGTACAAACGTTTCAAAGCGTAAAAACGTAACTTTTGTATTATCCCATCCTGTATCACAATCACCTTAGGCAAATGTTCAGCATGCAGAACTTCTAAGCGCTTACAATATCTAACAAAGTAATAAAAAAGATTGTGGGTAAGTTCGGTGCATTTATTTACATCCACATATTTTAGGTTCTGACGAGACTGGATCGCGATCATTTCTAAATCGCGATCTGTTAGAATTTCATAGCCCTCTATTATTAAACGTTGAAAAGCTATTTTTTTATTTTGTATGACTTTTAATAACGGTCCACGCTGTAAATTTGTCTCGATACCCCACTCAAAACGATTAACAACGCATTGTTGAATAAAAGCATCAGCTTCTTCAAAAGATTTTAAATTTTGATTTTGATTTTGATTTTTTATTTCTTCAAGGATAGTGGAAATATCCCGAAAACGTTTAATACTTTTAACGTTTTCTTCCAGCCCTCTTACGCTAATAAAATTATTGGAATTACGTCCAATCATCCACCATAGAGTAGGGGAATCAATTGCGCGAGAAGCAGAATAAGAAGAAGATTTTTGATTCGGGCTTGTCTTATCTTGAACTACCACTAAGTTACTAGGAAGCGCTATAAAATAGTTGTAGATTTTATCAAGCTCTGTTTGATCCTTACTCATTTGCTTGTTGGTTTTATTTTTTGCATTTGCATAGAAAATTTCGAGCTTGGATTCAAAGGCTTTAAATAAATCCTCTCCTGTCCAAATTGCTCGTGACAGTAATAACTCTTTTAAACAAAGCATCCGAGCATGTAAAGCAGGAAGATCGTCTACTCGAAATATATTCTTTAAATCACAAAATGAATTATATTTTTTTTCTTGCTGTTTTAAATAAGCAGAAGCGTCATTGTCATTAAAAAGCGTATTGTCTTTATCCCCAACAATATTTTTGTTGTAATTAACTATAACTTCCCACCAATCCAATAAGAATTGATCGAGATCCAAGCTTAAATAGGCTTTGATCACGTCAGGGTCCAACGTTTGTTGCATGTTTGGAAGAAAATACACGATCGTATTAATGCAAGTCTTTTTATTTTGCAGAGCGTTCGTTGGCATATAAGCATCGTAATCAAAACTGATTAACCGAGCACTATTCGGCTCTAAATTAAAAAAAGATAAAGCGATATTATCATCCTTATCCTCTTCAGGCTGTAACAGCAAAGTTTCCAACAGCTTCCAACTAAATGCTTTTTGGTCTAGAGCAGGAAAAGGACTTTGCTTGTTGCTTTTAATGCGATATTCCAGCAAAGTATTGCCTAGAGGAAGTGATATTAAAACGGGATAAGCATTTTCAGGTTTTTTTGAGTGTATAAGCTTTGCCAATACTGTCACAGCACCGTAACCACTGAAACGATAAGCAAATTGATCTGCGCCAAATTGTCTTAATGGATATTGAGGATAAAATTTTATATAAGCAACCGGATCAGCTTCATTTCCTAGGGGAATCACAAGACAACGGCCATGTTTCTTACGACGATTTAATTTAGGGTTGCCTTTTTCATCGAATAAAACTTTAACATGCTTGGATTCCAAAAAGCGTTTATGTAATTGACCAGTATGATCGACGCACTCAAACTTAACCCACGGCTTTGCGGGCTCCTCTTTCAAAGGACTGATTCCTTCTAACACGGTGGTTAACCATTGTTGTTGACGCTTTTGAGTGCTGTCTCTGGCTCCTGTCGCATTAAAAGGTAACTCATCAATCCATACTTGTAATTTTTCTATTTGTGACGAATTTGAAGGCCTTCGCTGTAATTCTGCAAATTTATTTTTAAATTCTCCGTAGAAATTTTCTCTCTCGTCCCATGAGGGTAATCCCCAATAATAAGATTCGCCACTCTCTGTTGAAACTTCACCTTGAATAATATAATTTACAATCTCGGGTGATAGGTACTCGACAATAAATTGCTTAATGCTTTCGTTTTCTTCAATCACTTTCTCTTCTTTAAAAAACGCAATAATTTCCTTAATGAAATGTAATTCCGAAATAAACCAAGGTAAAGAAAATGTTTGTCGTGCTGCTTCTTTATCTAAAACCCAAGCGGTACTAAAATTATTTAACATACCTTTGCAGTTTTTTAATTTGCAATAGGCAATTGCCAAATTGATCGATAAAAAAATGTCGCTATTTAGCTGATCACGTTGTTTCTTTTCATATTGACCGATTAAGCAAGACCATTGGTTAGGATCTGATTTAATAGTATAAAAGAAATGATCCATTTGGATTTTGAAATATCGATTATTGCCGTTGAATTGAGAAACATTTTTTCCAAGGGATCGGAATTCTGCTTGGATTTCATTTCCAAGTTTTTGCAAGCCTTGAGATAAAATTCTCGAAGGACGGTTTTTAGTAAGCTCCTCCCTAGCTAGGTTTAATCGTTCCAAAAAATCAAAACGTCGTAATAAATCATTGCTTCGATTTAATAGAAAATAATAATCTTTGTAACAACAAATTAAATATTTAACTAACGGTTGTATATAATCAGGGGGTTGTTCTCGCTCTATAAAATCCTTGCAAAATTTGGCCGGTGGCAACAATGGAGAATCAGGACGCTGGTAATTCAATAATACTTCAGGATCATTATCTTGATAATAAATACAAAACTCAGGATAAATTTGCTCGACATTGCTAACTAAAAACTCGTTACAACGAAACTTACTTTCCGGTGTATGCACATTTGCAGGCCCCCAGCATGAATCATAACCATCAGGAACACCCTCTTCAAATTTACGAGTTTTATAGGGATCAATATAAACGCGTCCCAACAATACGCGACAGAGTAGCATAGCTTTAGTCGGCTTGTTTTCTTTAGGGCATTTACATTGATCTTGTTTACAACAGGGGCACTTGGTATAAGTTGCTGCTTTAGGAAAAGCATCTGAAAAACAGATGCCTTTTCCTAAAGCACCATAGCCGCTAAAAAAATCTTTGGTCACATACTTTGTATCAAATCCTTCCTGATTAATATTGGGAATATATTCCTGATTTGTACCGTGAAAAAGCCAACCTTCTCCAACATCCTGATTCAAAACGGGCAATCCATATAATTTTTGATGCCATTCTATATTTGCTAAAAGATTTTCTCCTGCTTTTGCATGACTTTTAATATTAGTTTTTGCTTCTTGATATCTTTTCAATAAAGCAGGATTTTCAAAATAGACAATTTTTTTAATAGTAATACTTTCTGGCTGGCCATAATGGATAGGGGGTTGTCGCCACTCTTGGCAAACATATTCAAAAAATTTCCCTTTAGCAATCGCTTTTTTTGTTCGTGAATATTCAAAACGCGTAGACTGATAAGTTATTGTATCGCTAGTGCTATGGACCAGTCTCGTAATGACATCAGCTATTTTAAAAACTCTATTTACAACTCCCTTCTGGTCCACTTGGGATAAAGGTAGATCGTGAATGATCACTTTTTTATTTTGATTCCTCTCTTTACCCTCCAAATTTTGTAAACCAGGATTATCATTAGGAAAGGAAATCATTTCATTTTGCTTAAAATTGATAATCCATTTTTTTAAAGCACGTTCTTGTTGTGATAAAAATGGAGCGGCAGCATCACCATCCCTAATTATTCCTTTTTTTTCTAAAGATTGGAGATCACTATCAGAAAAATCACTTCTACTTAATGTGATTTCCTCAAAATCTAGTATTTCCTCTAATTGATCTGCAGTTATATCTGCACCAATTAAATTCGCCTTCTTAAGGTCAGCATGGATGAAATCAATATTAGGATCAAAATAGGCATGCCGCATAGAACATCCTGTCCCCTTTATTCCAATCAATGTTGCATTATAAAAATTAGCCCAATCAAAAATAGTTTTTTTGCATCTCATATTATTTAAATGAGCATTGATAAAATTAGCACCCTGACATTTGGCATCCTTTAAAGTGGCGCCCTCAAAATTAGCATTCTCAAGACAAGCCATTTCTAGATGCAATCCAGTTAAAGTGGCACCACAAAAATTCGCATCATGCAAATCAAGCTCTGAAAAATTCAACTCAGATAGCGTTTGACGTGAAAAATTTCCGGCACTTAATTCTATATAAGTTATTGCTCGTAAACTTTTATGATTTGATAAACGTAGCTGTACAGATGAAAGTGAGAAAAATGATCCCTGATATTCCCCTTCTTTTAGCAGCCGTACCGCAAAATTTCTACATATTTCGGAATCATCTCTGATTGTTAACGTAATTAAAAGGCTAACTGCGTGTGGATCCTGGGTAGCCAACTGAAGCAACTTTGTTTGATCCTCTAGCTTTAATTTAGAAAAGACAAATCCCTGAATATTGACGTTGATATTAACAATTAATTTGGCTAAAAATAGTGAACTATCTTCCTCAATTTTATTTTCAAAATTTTTCAATTCTCGCTCAAAGTTTTCAAT
>Ga0351893_10216_pt1 | contig 15401 bp, 9 predicted proteins | sample TotcelFGM3001K15_FD_206765 | JGI IMG/M metagenome (GOLD analysis project Ga0351893, IMG submission 206765) | Enriched cells from coal bed in the Powder River Basin, Montana, United States - Total cells FGM rep3 HSBNCT.FGM.300.1.K15 ...
AAGCTATTATTTTTTGCCAAATTAATTCTAGAGATCGGGGATAATTTTAAAAAAATCGAGGTTAAGACAGCTTTTTCTGATTTAAATGAGGAGGACCAAAAAAAACTTTTTCAATTCGTTCGTGAAGAGACATCAGAAACTCAAGAAGCTACTCATAATCAGTGGGCAACTAGTCTTTTAATTACCTTATGTTTAAGGGATAACAATAATGCGATACGTGCAATAGCGTACCAATTATTTTCAGCGGGGACATATGATACAAAAAAACTTTCAGGGATAGAGAAGTTTTCTTCATTTGCCAAATACGGAACAATAATACTACGAAGTCATGAGCATTTACAACAAACAACCTATATAGAGTTAAGTTGCGGAAATTTTTCAGGCCAGCATCTATCAAGGTTGAATTTTTCCGGGCTTAATTTGCATGATGCAAATTTTAAAGGTGCCACTTTAACTGAATTGCATTTAACAGTGGCTTGTCTTGAGAATGCTAATTTTGTGAAGGCCATTTTAAATAATACCAAGTGTGAGGGTACGAGTTTCATCTGCGCTGATTTAAGTGAAGCAAAGTGTAATAATATGACTGTTTTCAATTGGGCTAATTTTTATAACGCAAAATGGATTGGAGCAGCAGTAAGCGAAGCTGATCTAACTGGTGCTCTGATAAACTTTGATGATAAAGAGAAATTAATACATTTAGAAAACAATATAAGGAAAAATTCATCTGAAATTTTATCAAATCAAAAAGAAATTTTAAAAAAATGGATTAATGACTTTAAGCAAAAGCTTATGTCGCATTCTAATACCTCTTTACTAAATTTATATTCAACAGAGCTCAGTCCAGAATTAAATCAAGAACAAAATAGTCAGGTAAAGAAATATCTAGTAGTATCTCAGCCTCCTAAAAAAAATAAAAATGAAAATGACCAGATAAATCTATCGTATGTTATTAGTTTGATGGTACATAATACCAGTGACTGTATGACATATGCCGCACCCCGTTTTGAAGGGTCACGACTAAAAAAAGCCTGGTATGAAGGGAAATTCTGGCCGCATATTCGGGAAGAGCTACGTCAAACTCCTATTCATCATGGATATCCTGAAAGTATTACCATAAAAAAAATTACATACCTTGAAAACCCCACTCTATGGAAGCGCTATGCCAAAGAAAGAGAGGCGATAAAAAACCGCTTATATCAAAACGGAAATCCCATGGCGATTAAGTGGCATGCAGAATTGTATGGTTTACCGATATTAAATTCCAAAATTAATGAAAGTTGGTTATTTCATGGGACAAAGCAAGAGGTTCAAGAGCCTATTGCTGCAGGAGGATTTGATCCAGAGCGTGGAGATGGTCCCAACGGTAAAGGACAGTATTTTTCTGATTTATTTAGTAAAGCGGCCACATACTGTGATTGCCCCAATTGTAAGAAAAATCCATGTAAGTGTAATGGAGAAAAACCATTAAAAGTAATTTTTTTATGTCGGGTAATTTTAGGGAACATCTATGTAGAAACACAAAAAAAACGTAGGGGAAAATTCACGCCTGACAGCTATGATTCTTGTTATGCTCCTTCTCACCTATATGACAAGGAGAGCAAAACTCGTTGTAATGAATTTGTAGTTAGTAACGTTAATCAAATTTATCCGGAATTTTGTATTCATTATCAAGAAAACGATCTTGAAGCTTTAGATTTAGAAGAAAAACATCCAGATACTCAATTATTGTCTCCTAGAGATTTTCGTCAGGTTTTAAGGGAGAAAGAAACGGACCGTTCGGCTCAATTCAAACCAGCAATTGATAATCTTTTTCGTTACTATAATCAATATTATATTTTTTTAAAAAATAATGGTAATACTTGGTTACGACGTGCTGGTTATTTAGAACAAATGATACAAGCTTTAGAAGCGCTGTGTAATCAAGCTCAGCAATCTTTAATTTTGTTATCAGGTTTACACGATCTTCAAGGAAGGATTGCTTTGGAAAAGAAAAAAATTGAAGAGGGATTTTTACCTATATCTGAATGTAACCGTTATTTTAAAATCCAAATGGATCATTTTTTCTATGTTGTTGAGCCAAACCCCAACCAGTGGTCTCACTTAATAAGTCAATACGTAGAAAAACAAAAAGATCGACTTTTTGAAGATTCTACATCTTTATTGATTAGTTTAGCAGTCGCTTACTATCATTCGGATGATGCTAAATCGTTGGAGTGTTTTAGTGATGCGTATATGACAAATAAAGAAGAAGCTTTGGAAGCGTTTTCTTTACCGCGGTTTTCAAAATTAGAATTTATCAAAAAAATAATGAATTTCATTAAAGAAAAGAAGGTTACATTTGAAGGAGAAAACATTAAAGGCTTTATTATCCAATATTTATCATCGAATATAATTGATTACGTTATTGGAAATGAGATTACCACTGATGAATGTGAATCTTATTATTGGGGATTACCATCTTGGGACGAAAGAAAAAATTTTTACGAAGTATTTAAAACAAAACTTACGAAATTAAAGTTAGAGGAGCCCACCTCGCAACAGCGAGCACAATTACAAACATGGATGGATGAGCTACCTTGCGATCATACAGGCTCAAGAGAGGGGGCTCGAAAACGTCAACAAAAATGGTTTGATACAATAATATCATTAACTGATGAAGTGTCTAATCAGCCGGGTAAAGTGCTCTTGAAATATTTTGATAATCAAGGGCAACTACATCAAAGATATTTAAAATCACATCACGTTGATATCTTGTTTAATAAAGATGGTACGCTTCAATTTTCGAATGGAGAAGTAAATGGCCGCTGTTACGTAACACGGTTGGGAGATGAGAATAATGCATTTTATATCAAATTTTATCCACAATTTCCATTTAGACAATATGCGGCTGATCACTTATTTTATCGGCTTAGCGGTTATGGAGCACAGACAGTATTTGCTAAACTAGAATACATGCGATCTCATGCTTACCCTGTTTTACTGTCCCAAGCATTGGGAGAAACTTTATTTTCCCACCGCGTTGATCGCGAAAAACGAAAAATTTTTCCGGAGTTAGATCAAAAAGCTTTTAGTTGGAGATTGTTAGAAACATTCGTGTTACCACCGGAGGATGAGACAGATAACAATAATGCTTTATCCCCCATAGAAGGAACAACGAATTTTAGACCGATTAGCTTTGATTATGATACTTATATGCCAAAAAAAGTGGTTGAGGCGGGTCGTTCTAAGGTAAATACAATTTTATATTTTTTTCCTAATATGAAAAGACCTCTTCATCCTCTTGTTATTCAAGCCTTTCTTTCTCTTGACTACGAATCTATGTTAAAAGCTTGGTGGAAAGAACTTTTAGAACATAAAAACAATATAATTGGGGAAGCTGATCATTGCCTTTTTAAATCGAATGAAGCCGAGATTTATCGAAATCAAAATTATTTGCCTGTAAAGATTAAAAACCATAAACGTGAATATAATTTATTTTGCGAAATAGAAAAGATTTTTCGATTAGGAGATATGGGACTTCTTTATTCCCGTATGCTGCATTTACATGAATTATTAGTTTCCCAAAACACATGGAGTGGGAAAGAGTTGTTTGAGTATTTCGAACCTGAATTAGATGATTTATATAATAAAGCCAAAACCAAAATGAAAGAAGATAAAAATATTTCAACCCAGACGCAACTTGAAAAAATCTATCGTTGTTTTGCATCATTACCTAATAATTTAAACGTTGTAGAAGTGAGGATCGAACAAGAACAAAAAGAAATGACTTGCGAGAGTTCTCAGTCAAGCCAAAGAAAACGTAATAATCCTATTAAGCGTTTGTTTTTAGGTGACCAAATTCACTCCGAAGAATTTCTGACGATAGTTGAATTAGAAGAAAAAAAATGTATATCTAATCTAATAGAAGAACATGAAAAATTTTCAAGTATATCAACACAAGTAAATGAAGGAGATTTTATATCCTTTTCGTCGGCCCATATATCTATACAACAAATGGTTGTTAATAATTTTCGTTGGTATGTTCCGCCCATGTTAGTACGAGAAAAATTTTTAAACCGCATTGTGACTGAAAAAATAGGGTTTTCTACCTTGGTAATAACAGGTTGTGACAAGCTCGAAAATCAGCATATAGCGGCAATTGCAAATAATTCTCCGACGTTAACGTATGTTGATATTCATAAATGTAGCAAGATCAATGAGGATGTCTTTTTCTCTTTTTCTAAACACTGCAAATATTTGCAGGTACTTCATGCTGAATATTTATCAAGGGTTGTTAGGATAGAAGATAGACATGTATCGAATTTAGGTTTTCAGCGTCTTAAAGCCCTATATCTCCAAGGAAGTACCGAATCTAGTAAGGATAATAACCTTCAATCGATTTCCCTTTCTCAATGTCTGCCCGAATTAGAAATACTACGCATAGATGATCAACAGAAACTACAATTCTTCAAAGTTCATGCACCAAAGTTGCAGATTTTAAAAGCGAACGGGTGTGCAACATTAAGTGACTTACAAACTGGAAGTCAGTTATTAGGGAATCTAGATATTAGAGGATGTGATTTATTATCAGAAGCTAAATTATCTCAAATAGCTCAAGAGGTAATTCATCTAAATCAAGTTCAATTACCTTCACATTTACGTCATGTAAGCTTTCGCATGCAGTTTCCCTACTTATTCGACTTACCTATAGCAACTATGGATGAACACAAAATAGAAGAAATTTTTAAAGATCTTCGCAGAGTATACCTCCTATCAAACGTTACATCTTTGGTCGAATTTCGGAGAGCAGTGAGACAAGGCATGATAAATTTAGTAGCTTTTTATAGCATTCTCACCCACGATCGTTCGATGCTATTACTCAAATTAAATAGCGAAGATGAACTAGAAATAATAAGCACGCTTTACCGCTTAGCGACAACAACTGTTTTCCTCGATCACTCGATTCGTATAACAATAATTCCTATCCTCTTGAAAAAATTAACTCATAACAGCAAAGAAGTAGCATCCGCTGCCATCATGGCTCTAGATCGAATATTAGAGATAACAGTAGTGGACGGCATATCCGAAAGAATAATTATTGATTGTTTTATTCCTCTTCTGGAAGTTAATTTTAAAAACGAGATATCAATAACCACCTCTCGTTTTCAAGGATCTCAAGAACTGATAACATCAAAAACTGTGGAATTAATTATTTCTCATTATTTAAAGGAATTAAATGCTGGGCGTGACGAAGAAAAAATAGAATTTGCATGTTCCGCCTTGACAGTAATTGGAGAAATAGTAGGGGCAGTAGCCCGTGAAAAAATTATTTTGAACTTACTGAAATTAGATTTTCATTCTCGGAAAATACATTCAGCTATAACTAGAAGTCTAGGAAGGTTAGCATTACGATGTCAAAATTCCACTATTCGTGTAGAGGTTATTTCCAAAATCCTGAGAGCAGATCTGGTTTCATGGTGGGATGAGAGGTACATGCAGCAATTGGTATTATTAGCATGCACTGCAGATTCCGTCACTCTTTTGAAGTATATAATTCCATTATTTCAACATGAGATCAAAAAGGCAGAGATTACATATAAAAGTGTTTATATATATGACATCCTTTGTTGTATAGGAGATGCTAATTTTTTCTTTTTAGGCGGGCAAACAGCTTGGAGCATATTCTTAAAACCGAGAGATGCAACTGAAGTTTCTGCTTTGCATGAATTATTGATTCCTTTTTTTATAGAGGGCACATCCGCTCCAGATTGGCTGATAAGAGCGGTTTCATGTCAGTCTTTAGGAGTTTTGGGCAGAACAACAAACCACGCTTTTTCCTTGATGATACGTGAAAAAGTTATTTCGCTTATTTCTGATTCGGAGTGGATGGTTAGAATTAATGCCTATATAGCTTTAGAGGTGTTAGATAGTCCGCGACCTATTTTTCCGCTCTCTATATTTAAGTTCTTCTCATCCAAGAGAATGCTAAATAATACGTTTTCGGTTTTGCAACTAAATTTAAATTTTTCAGCGGAAAATGGAGGAGATATTTCTATCCTTCGCCAAACGATTCCTAAAATTGTAGAAAAATTAAGTGACTCTAAGTGCTTTGTCAGTGACAGTGCATGTGCAGCCCTAGCAATAGTTGGAAACATTGCCGACCCCACCACAATCGCTCAAGTAATAATCCCCAAAATCTTAACCTTTTATCAAGATAGTTTATATAATTGGTTAAGAAGGATGAAGTATGGTAGTCTTCTTCTTGTCCCAAGTTATCGATTTCTTGGTAATAAAGAATTAGCGATGAGCACAGTAGCACAACTACTCAGAATAGCTGATCAACCTATAGTACAAAACCAAATAGTTCCTTTTCTTTTAAATGACTTAAACGCTTCCAAAAAAATAACACGTGCAAGGACAACCTTGCTCTTAGGAAATTATTTACTTACATCTTGTTATTTTCAGAATATTTTTTTTGGAGCGGGCGGACAGCTTGAAAAAAAACTTGGAAATGAAAATCCTCATGATGTGGTCCCTCCACATCCAATCACTACATTAGAATTTTCTTCTTTAAACGATGATGTGTATGGATCATTTGCTCTTGAACTTCCTTCCTCACAAGCAGAATCGATGCATTTATATGAGCGCTCTCCTACTACTCAGAATAAAGAAAAACAAAAGTTTTGTTTAAATACAGTAGAATCCGCAAGTGAGTCAAGCTCAAAACAGCAATATTCCGGAAAATTATTTATAACACCTCCACCTACTCAAGAAGAGATTCAAGAAAATTATAATAAGTTCTCACAAATAAAAAAGTAACGGAACACATAGCAATTAAAAATTTTAGATTTGACATGTTATCTGATTAAAGTTTAAGACTGCTCGATTAAAGTTATTTTCGCGCACAAAATTTGAACTTAGGTTAAATTTAAAATTTAGCGAGAATTTCAGGGAATGTATTAAAAATAATATTTTCATTCTCATGTTTTAATATTCCGACTTTATTTAATTTGCGTAGTACTAATGCATTAGCTTCACATAAATATACTTTTATTTTTCTTTTAGTAAATTGTTCAATTAATTTAGTAAGACTTTCTAATCCTGTAGTATCCATAAAAGGCACGTCTTTTAAACGGAAAATAATGGTTTTATGTTCCACCTGCGAAGCTGAAAATGTCATCGAAAGCTTTTCAGCAACACCGAAGAAAAGCGGCCCGTGAATAGAATAAACTAGGATTTCTTTAGGCAAAGGTGCTCCGTTTTGTCCTGTGTGTTGTTCGACTATGGTGGTAGATTCTTTCATTCTAGCGATGAAGAATAACATAGCTAAAATGACGCCCGCATTGACAGCAATAACCAAATTCGTAAATACAGTTAATAGAAATGTGGCTAGCAAGATAAAAACATCATACCGTGGGGCAGTTCGTATGATATGACTAAAATGCGGTATATCACTCATGTTATAGGCAACAACAAATAAAATGGCTGCTAATGAACAAAGTGGAACATTAACAGCTAAAGGAGCTAATATCAGAATAACTAAAAACAACACAATGGAATGAACAACTGCCGAGATTGGGCTATTTCCGCCATTTCGAATATTCGTAGCTGTGCGGGCAATTGCACCTGTTGCCGCAAAACCTCCAAACAGAGGAACGATAATATTCGCAAGACCTTGCCCAATTAATTCTTGATTTGAATTATGCCGTGTTCCTGTCATGTTATCAGCCGCAGTTGCTGAAAGTAATGATTCAATTGCACCCAAAAGAGCGATGCTGAAGGCTGGGACTATTAGATTAAGTAAAGTATTAAAAGTAATATTTGGCACTTGAAAATGGGGTAAATGTTGTGAAATGCCATTAAAGGCACTTCCCAGCGTGGCAACACCTTTGAAATGGAAAATAGCTTGCAATAGAGTAATGCTAACCATTGCTACTAATGGGCCGGGAATACGTCGGAAAATTTTAGGGGTAATGAGTATGATAAATAAACTTAAAATGGCTAAGCTTGTTGTTGTGAAATCGAAATATATTAATGCATGTAATAATGCGACTATTTTTTGGTGGAAAGGAGCATCCAGGGGAAGGTTGATAGATAAACCAAAAAAATCTTTCCACTCTCCTACAAAAATAATAAAACCAATACCAGCGGTGAATCCTATGATAACTGGACGCGGAATATATTTAATGACGTTACCCAATTTCATTAAACCCATAAAAACTAGAATAAAACCCGCGAGCAAAGAAGCAATTTCCAATCCCACGATGCCATGTTGGGCTGTGATGGTAGCTAAAATCGCTACAAATGCGCCAGTGGGTCCAGCAATTTGAACTCGACTTCCACCAAAAATACCCACAATCAAGGCAGCAATGATCGCTGTATAGAGACCCTGTTCAGGTTTGGCCCCAGAAGCAATAGCAAAAGCCATCGCTAAAGGGAGTGCGACAGTCCCTACAATTATGCCGGCCATGAAGTTCGATAACCAATTTTTGGGTTTCAGAAGATCGGCGTGATATGCCTCTAATAAAGCAAACATTTTATATTGTCCTATGTGTAATGACAGTCGTGGTTGAACGCGCTTATGCAAATATGCATTATTTTACAGAATAAATGCAATGTTGATATAGTTCCATCAAAGCCTAGCTTAGCCAAGCTGTGAGCGATCAATCAAAATTGACATTTTTTAAATTAATTATATATACCAATTGATATTTGGTAGCTGTAAAGCTAATTACGAGTTGTTACGGGCGTGAAGCTTAAATTATCTTCTTCACTTGTCATCCGTGCACGATATAAAGAAAAGCGCTTAAATAGCACGGCCGAAGAGAGGAAGATCCAAATCAACGAAATTAAAAGATTAACCATTTAAGATTATTAAAATTTTTAAGATGTGTTTTTTACAGTGCTTTAATTTGGATTATCCCGACTTCGGCCGTGAAATTGCAAGTTCTTTTTCAGTTTATTAGACGGCCTGCGCGGGATAATGACGACGGAGGTGAGTCTAAAAAATGTGGGTAATTAAAAGAATTATCGATCGCTTACCACGGTTCGTATGAATACCCTTCTTAATGAGATGAGGTCGGCGTATTTTTTTTCGTCTCTATGTTCTCTATTGATGTCTCCTCCATCTTAGGAACGCTATTAGTAAGTAGATTGATAAATTCGGAAGCTAATTTCTTAATGTGTTCAGGATCTGAAAGCAGAGAAAGCGGTAAATCTTCAGGGATTGAAAATGTTATGGTGCGTTTTGTTTGATTGATTTGTACGTTAGACTCGCTAAATTTGGTTCTTTTTCTGTTGGGACTGTTATTTGGCGAAGTTCGTTTTTTGCTGCCGCTAGGAGCACTATATAGTGTTGAACTATGGTGTGCTAAAGAGAGTGTGCTGCTTTTATTAAACATCGAACTAGTTTGAACCGTATCTTCTAGATATTTATGGGCTTTTTGCAGTAAAGATTCCCGAAAAACTTTTTTACTTTCATCAGGTTTGTTGAAAATTACTTTCTCAAGACTATCAATTTTAAATAATGTCTTTAGGTCAGATTCATTAGAAAGTTCGGCAGTTTGCGCATTCACATCATCAAGATCTAGTAGGTCTGCTTGGAGCATCTCGTAGACAATAATATTAACTTCACAATCCAATTGATACGTTAACATGACTTGCAGATAAGTTCGACGCAGTTCATCATTGGAACGAGCGTCTTTGTTTTTTTCATAAACGACAAATTGAATCACTTTAAAGTCTTCGCCCGCATAATACATCTTGATTATATCGCTATAACCAAATTGCTGAACAAGTTCTTTAATTGCGTTTTGCTTTTTTAGAATGGTATTTAATGTTGTCATGTTTTTTTATCCTAGTTTGAAAGAGGTTGTTGCTGCAGTATTAGCATTTTCTTCCCCAGATGAGCTATTACTATAATCCACAAGAGAGTGGCCCTGATTGTCTTCTTGGAGTTTTTGTCTTTTTTCATTTATCAATGTAGAGTTTTGAGCTTCTTCTAAAGTTGACTTATCAAATGTATTGAGCTGAGATTGTTTCCGTTTTACTCCCGCAGTTGTTTGTTTAAAAGTGAGAAAAGCGCTACTGGCAGATGCAAACTCTCGCAAACTAACAATGCTTTTGTCTTGTATTGTAGAGAGTTTTGATGTTAGGTCTTTCACATACCCATTATCATTAAGCAGTGTTAGTTGTCTCGCAAATTCGAGTAAATTTTTTGTGTCAGAATAAGGCCTGGTCCGACGATTGTCTAAATGACATAGGGAATTTCTATATTCTCTAATATTATTAAATAATAGATCAAAATCGGTGTTGCTTGTAACAAATTCAATATTAAATTCACTAACAGCGTTTTTCTGAGATGCACACACATTATTTTTATTCAAATTAAATCTTTTTTCATCGGTTAAATCAACCATAATGGCTAATATATTCCGAATTCGATTTTCAAGTGATGCCTCAAATTGGATGTTATTACTTATTGCTTCAATTGTTATTTTCTCTGATTCCATTTGCTTTAAAAGATTATTTAGTTTTAAAAACTCTTGCTCTAGTGCAGTCAGGTAATGGCTATAAGGAAATGGAAAATTATTAGCTCCCCGTTTTATTGGTTTAGTTAATTTAAGTAACCCCGAATTTTTTAATTGATTTAAGGCAATATTGAAATCACTCATTTGCGGCAAACCAGTAATCATACTTCGAAATGCTGAATATGGATCACCCAGTTTGTTCAATTCAAAATACGAATGGTACATTTGGTGATGCACTAGATGATTTCGTACATTTGCAAAACTAATTGCATATGAAATAATCTGCATATGCTGAGAAAGCTCGTTATGTTCATTTCTACAAAATGTTAATGCTTCTCCTAATTTCACTAAACCGAAAGTAAGCATTTCTTTATCAAACTCTTCTAACTGATTCACTCCATTTTTAGCTTTTCTAAGTAATTGGTCGAGATTATATTTTTCAATAGCAAGCTCGCATTCCTTAACAATAGTATTAACAGCTGCTACTTTGGTGCCAAGAAAACCTGAGTTCCTATCGGGATCACATGTGGCTAATTTTCGCACGAAGTACTTCCTCTAAACAACTAACTATAATTAAATATTATCAACATGTTCTTATTTTAACCTACTCATATTAACATAATATTAATGCTAAAATTGATCAAAACCAGTAATGGTTTAGCCTTTTTTCAAGAGGAGGGATTAGATCCAAAATCATTACTTAAAAATGCCGATCCCGCATTATATGCAGCCAATGAGGCTGGCAGAAATACGGTACGTGCTTTTAAAAAATCGTAACTGTGAAACTCGGGCCTTTTTCATTTTGGCAGCAGTAGGTTGTGGCCGAGCGCGAAGCTCAACAAAAAATACTCCACGCTTTCTCTTGTTCTGCCTATCGACCCAATCTACGGGAGCGCCCGCGCCATCATACCGCTGATAAACTTTATTATCGGCGGGTTCTATTTTTAGTCCATAACGTATACAACGTACGAAATATAATTAAAATCTGACTGCTGAGAATCAGTCAAAACCTCTACGTTGTATACAGGATGCTTATGAAACTTCAACGCGTATTGATCAACGAAAATCATTTTACATGGTTAGTTTTAGGCAAAGATTATTTACCAATCGAACCGATTCAATCTTTTATTCGTTATCTGGAAAATATCGAACGCAGTCCTCATACCATTCGTGCTTATGCAAATCATCTTAAACTTTACTGGGAATATCTTGAGGAAATAAAAAAAGATTGGAAACAGGTTAAATTGGATGACTTTGCTGGATTTATTAATTGGTTAAGAGTTGATAAATCTAAAGTAATTTATTTAAATGGTCATGATGCAAAGCGAATGGAATCCACCATAAATTCTATTTTAACGGCTACTTCCAGCTTTTACACTTTTCACCATCAATTAGGAAATACTGAGGTAACTCTCGTAAAAACGGCTAGTATAGCCTCTAGACGTTATAAATCTTTACTGTATCACATCACGAAAAATAGCCCTGCTCGTCAGCGCTTGGTGAAGCTCAAACAACCAAAGCACATACCAAAGACGATCACGATAGATCAAGTTAAAACACTCATTGATAGTTGCAATAATTGGCGTGACAAATTTCTCGTTTCCTTACTTTATGAAACTGGCATGCGCATTGGTCAAGCATTAGGACTAAGACACACCGATATAAAAAGTTGGGATAATGAAATTCATATTATTCCAAGAATTAATAATATCAATGGTTCTCGAGCAAAAACATCATCTCGAAATATTATTCATGTATCTCCAGCACTGATGACGATTTATAGCCGATTTATAACTGAAGATTGCGAAAATATTGAAAGCGAATATGTATTTGTACAGATTAAAAAAGAAAATCCAGGAAAGCCGCTTAGTTATCGCACAGTACGTGATTTATTTTGTAGATTATCCAAAAAGTTAGGGATCCATATAACTCCTCATATGTTAAGACATACACATGCTACCGAATTAATTCGAGACGGTTGGGATGCTTCGTTTGTGCAGAAGCGATTAGGTCACTCTAGTGTACAAACAACAATAGACAACTACTCACATCTTAGCAGCGATGATATGAAAAAAGCTTTTAAAAAATATCATGATTCAAAAACAGGAGGCCAGTCATGAAAATTTCAAATCAAAACATAGCCCACAAAGAATTTCCAGTATATTTTAATGATAACCATAAGCATCAAGATATTTTTGGAAAAGATATTTGGCACGCAAATGATTTGGGTATCAAACCAGATGCAGCGCAATCTACTTATAAGCTTAATTTCAATAAATTGAATTCAGGTTGGTTTCGTGAATTAATCAAACGATTCGTGTATTATCAATCTGCTACAAAAACATTTCAGTCATGCCGCAGCTATATAGTTGGATTAACACATTTTAGTAATTTTATTACAAAATGCTGCCCACATTTAATGCCAAAAGATTTAAATCGTAGTCATGTAATTGATTATTTATGCTATCTCAATATGCAACCATTAAATGCAACAAGCAAAAATATCGCTTTAATTCATCTTCGAACATTTATTGAAATTGTTGCTCAAGAAGAATGGGCTCCTTTTCCTAAAGAACGTTTAATTTATGATAGAGATATTCCTAAACAGGTCGCTCCTGCACCAAGATTTATTCCTGAAACAGTGATGGTGAAATTACTTGAACATTTGCCTGTCTTGCCCTCCCATACTCAAAGAATTATTTTTATTTTACAAGAAACTGGACGAAGAATTGGTGAAATATGCACTCTACCCTTTAACTGTTTAGAAAAAGATAATCATGGGGATTGTTTTTTACGAATCTATGATCGTAAATTGAAAAAAAATTATTTAATACCCATTACAGAAGCATGTAAAAAAAACATTGAAGAGCAGCAGAATTATGTAAGATCTTTGAGAAAAGAACATTTGAATTTTTTATTTATAGGACATCATAATGGCAGCGCACCTCATACAACTGCACGTCACATCAATAAAATTCTTAATAGATTGGCTGAAAAGAAAAAAATTATTGATGACAACGGAAACATTTGGCATTTCCACGCACATCAATTTCGTCATACGGTTGGTACCCGCATGATTAATGCTGGCGTTCCTCAACCTATTGTGCAGAGATATTTAGGCCATGAAAGCTCTGAAATGACTAGTCGTTATGCCCATATTCATAATCAAACATTAAAAGAGGAATTTGCTAAATTCCAAGGAAAATTAATTAATATTCATGGACAACTTGTCCGCGAAGCTAATTCACAAATAGCAGAAGAACAATGGTTAAAACAACATTATGGCACAAGCGTTGCCAAATGGTTATTGTGGTTTATCTACGTTACAACAACGGTGTCCCCATGCAAATGCTTGTTTGACATGCACACATTTTAGAACCGATAAAAATTATTTAGCTCAGCACGAAGCACAACTTAAAGAAACCAATCGTATTCTTGAAGTAGCGGAAAATAATGGTTGGCAGCGTCAACTTGAAATGAATAAAGCAGTTAAAATTAATCTCGAAACAATTATCAAAAAATTGAAGGAAAAAAATAATGAGCCAACATAAAAGAAATGTACAGGGTTTAAGGGATGCAATGAAGGCGAAACGCGAATCTGCAATTGAGCGTACGAACAAAGCCCTTGAGCTAATACAAAATCAAACTCCGATTACTTTTACAGAATTAGCTAGGCTTGCGGGAGTATCTAAAGCTTGGATTTATCGAGAAGAATCTATATGCCAACGTTTACGAGATCTTAAATTACATAAACCTAATCCATTTAAAGAAAAGCCAAGACGTGAAGAAAACAATCTAGTAGCTAATTTAAAAAAACGTATTAAATTACTGGAAGCTGATAATGCTGAGTTTAAAAAGCAGCTTGAAATTGTTTACGGAGAACTATATTTAAAAACTAAAAATATCACGAAAAATATCGTATAATCTTACAGGACGGTACGTTGTAGAAACAGCACCTGCTGTTATCATTCATTATCAGAACTAAATATTGAAGTAAATCATTACAATTGATAGTATCTAGGTGCTGTCTTATTAACCTTTCGATAGGGGATGATAAACGGCAAAATCATTTTCAAGAGATGTTAGGATTTTATCAAACACCCCCAAAAGGATATAATATGGATCATGAACAACTTGCCATTCAAGGTTCAAAGCTATTTCAAAAGCTATATAGAGATACCAATACAGTCGTTAAAAGTATGTATGAGAGTAATTATTCTTATGCAGAGATAGATTATGCGGTTATGATCGGCATGGGCTATCTATTAACTTCATATGCAAAACGAAGTAAAAATCCTTTAGAACAATGTGAACATCTGAAAAGAATTCAAGATCATGTAATAAAATCAGTTTTCGTAGATGACGATGCTTTATTACAAAATAAATAGTTTCATGAAATTATTTTTAAAATTATTTAACTGAATGGATTATTAACATGTTGGACTTTCCTAAAGAATATGAGAGCCCATTACGCTTCCTGGAAGAAGATGCAGCAGCCTCAACTAACATGAAGTACCATTATACAAATGAGGTAGCTTTAGTTGGAATATTAGGAAAAAATGAATTTTGGTTATCCCACTACAAAGATTTAGAAGACAAAAGCGAAATAACCCATGCTTTAGAATTATGTCGACGGGTTATCTTAATGAATCAAAAAGAGGAAAATACTAGTTTATTTGGGAAGATTTATTTATAGATTTTTTTAAAATTTTGGAGTCAATCATTGATTTCTATATTATGTCATTCTGTGAAAAAGCTGATTATTATCCAAATTGGGTTCGGTATGGTAGCAAAGGTTTCGGTTATTCTATTGGAGTATCAGCAGAGTTTTTCATAGGAACGGCTACTCTCTTTGAAAATTCTCCGAAATTTGGAAGAACGAAGATTTACTAT
>Ga0351893_10217_pt1 | contig 15363 bp, 14 predicted proteins | sample TotcelFGM3001K15_FD_206765 | JGI IMG/M metagenome (GOLD analysis project Ga0351893, IMG submission 206765) | Enriched cells from coal bed in the Powder River Basin, Montana, United States - Total cells FGM rep3 HSBNCT.FGM.300.1.K15 ...
CATGGAGCGTATGAATCTCCATATTTGTCAGGGTCCCTGTCATGAACAGGGCCAACCGGTCATACACCGAGGTGTGGGGATGTAAATCTGAGGAAAGCGCTTGTTTCCCACAGGTCTTCGGCATCACCCAGTTCGATGAGTGTGAATCCTTCGGTAAGGTAATAATCCAGGGCGCAATTGAAGATCAGGGAATTGGCAACAAAGTCGTCTGCGCCGATGCCGTCGCCGCGATGGGCGTCGGAAAAGAGGATGAACCGGGAGTCGGCTGTTGATGTGAGCCTGACGGTTTTCATGACCTGCATGATATCCCCATACCTGGCATTGGGCATTTTGCCTGTTCCATAGGGTTGTCCGGGTCCCAGAATATGCAGAAAATAACTGGAATGAGCCGGATTGTGGAAATCCGGGTGTCAAAGCCTATGGCACACTGAAAGTCATTTTTCAACCACTATTTGCAATGTTGGGGAATATATACAGGTAACGTCCTTCCTGGCTGACAAAACTACTGCAGTATGTCATCCCATGCCGCCGCCCAAAGTGACCGGATGAATTCCCTGTAGGGCAGGATGTCAATGCCATCTTCAGTCCGGCGAGGGTTCGTTTCCAGGCAAACCACGACGCAGTGGGCAACTTCCGGATACTCGCGGCGTAAGTGGCGCAGGCCGTCCAGATCATTCGCGGTGACGCGTGTTTTCCCCTTGGACTCAACGGCCATGACACCCGGCCCAAGGACAAAATCGACCTCGATACCGCTTGACAGGCGCCAGTAGGAAATGTCGTAGTGCAGTTCAGCGTATCTTGCGTGGGCGGAAAGTTCATGAAACAGCCAGTTCTCAAAGGCATTGCCGAATAACTCCGAACCCTGTTCGATGACACCCCGGCGAGCCAGATGATTGACCACGCCAACATCACGAAAATAGAACTTCGGCGCCTGAATCGTCCGCCTCCTGTTCAAATTCGAAATTCGAAGCGCGAAATCCGAAACAATTCCCCAAATTACAAACCCAAATGTTCAAAACGGTGCATTGTCTGACAGATCGTTTGGGTCATTCAGACATTTGAATTTTGAATTTTTTTCGAATTTCGAATTTTGTCTTTTTGAATTTCATCAATCGGGATGTATCAAGTCCATAGAACCGCCCTACCGGGAGGCCGATGCCGATAGCCCCGGGTTGAACCGGCGATTTTTTGATGCGTTGGATGACGCTGCGAAAATGCCGCTCCAGGTAATCCGGTGAGTTGGCCGCCAAAGTGGCCCCGTCATGGGGGGCGCCGTCACAGATCGTCAGCAGAATGCGCCGGGAGTCCGTCAAACATAATGGTCCTCAGATCTGTGGAAAGAACTGGATGGGCTAAAAAGCTCGGATTATGACCATTTGCACTATGCTTGACATATTTAACCTATAAGGTTATTTTTAGGTATGGAAAAACGTACACCACATTACGACCTTTCCTCAATTAAATCTGCTGTCCGGTTGCGTGGTGCCGATGCGTTTACTGCTTCGGCATTGATTGGTGCGCAGGCAATGGGACTTGAGATTGTCCAGGCAATCGATGTTATTTGTATGATGAATCGCACAAATTTTTATAAAAGCATGACAACTCATGAATCGAGTCAGATTTGGCAGGATGTTTATCACCCTGTAACGCCATGGGGAGTCGCTTATGTTAAAGTGACATTTCGACAGAGCGGGGCTATTGTGATTCAGTTCAAGGAGAAATGATGAAACGCGAATGTTTGAATTGCGGGCAACAAGAAATGGCTTATTCCGAAAAGGATGTGCCATATTCCTATAAAGGACATGATACCATTATCCCATTGGTAAAGGGATGGCATTGTCCCGATTGCGGCGAAGTTGAGTTTGAAGCGGGTGAAGGTGTGCGTTTTGCGGAGCTGATTGAAAAGTTTGCTTATAAAATTAATCAATTGGAAACGGCTGAACTGGCCAGGATCCGCAAAAAGTTGAATCTGACACAACAGGATGCTGCCCGACTGACTGGAGGTGGCCCGAATGCATTTTCCCGGTATGAGAAGGGTAAAGCCAGACCCATGCCGGCAATTATCAACCTGTTTAAACTGCTGGATAATCACCCCGATTTACTAAACGAACTGAAATCACCGTGATAAGCCTCTTATCAGTGTCTGGAGGCAACCATGAAAATTGCCTATGACCCCGATGTTGATGTGCTCAGAATCATTTTCAGTAATGCTCCCATTGAAGCAAGTGACGAGGAAAAACCCGGTATCATCCTTGATTTTGATAAAGACGGTAATGTTGTCGGCATGGAAATACTGGATGCGTCACATCGCGTGGAAAATCCGAGAGCCATCGAATATGCCATAGCCGGTTAGTGTCTGATTCCCCACAGAAAAAAGCTTCTGTTGGGACTGGCGGGGAGTTGAAGACGTCTTGTGTACATTCGTGCATACCCATTACCCTCGTCGCAGCGTCGAACGCTCGTCTGGGGAAATTGAAATGGCCAATCAGAAAATCCGCTTGATTTTTCCTTCCTGACCCTTTAATTTAGGATGAGTGGTTAAAATAAAATAAAGACCAATCTTATTTCAGGTTCGAGGAGGGGCAGGATGAAGCGGGAACTCCAGGGCAGATACGTGACCATATCGACGGTGGGTGAGAAGGCCCAGGCCTTCGTGCCCGCTTCGCTTCCGCCGCGTCCGCCCATCGACTGGACACCGGAGCTGCGCAGCAAGTTCGACCAGGCACTGTTGGCGCTCGGGCGCCTGGACAGCGTCTCGACACTGCTACCGGACACGTCACTGTTCCTCTACATGTACGTCCGCAAGGAAGCGGTGCTCTCCTCCATGATCGAGGGGACCCAGTCGTCCCTGTCAGACCTGCTTCTGTTCGAGCTGGATCAGGAACCCGGAGTCCCGCTTAATGACGTGCAAGAGGTCAGCAACTATGTCGCTGCCCTCGATCATGGCCTGCGCTTAATGGGAAACGGGCTGCCTCTGTCGCTTCGTCTGTTGCGCGAGATCCACGGCGTGCTATTGACCAAGGGCCGGGGCAGCAATCAGACCCCGGGGGAGTTCCGACGCAGCCAGAACTGGATCGGCGGCACCCGTCCGGGCAACGCAGCCTTTGTTCCGCCTCCGGCCGAAGAGGTGCTGGCGTGTATGAGCAAGCTGGAGCTCTTTCTGCACGACCAGCCGGAACCGACCCCGGTGCTACTCAAAGCGGCGCTCGCCCATGTGCAGTTCGAGACGATCCACCCATTTCTGGATGGTAACGGTCGTCTGGGGCGTCTGTTGATCACGCTGCTCCTGTGCGCGCAAAAGGTGCTGCGGGAGCCGATGCTCTACCTCAGTCTCTATTTCAAAACGCACCGTCAGTATTATTACGAACTGCTTGACAACGTTCGTCTAACCGGCGACTGGGAAGCCTGGCTCGATTTCTTTGCCGAGGCGGTGATCGTCACCGCCACCCAGGCGGTGGAAACCGCCCTGCAGCTTCTCGACCTGTTAAACCAGGACCGTGACAAGATCAGCGGCCTCGGTCGGGCGGCGGCATCCACCCTGCAAGTCCACCGGGCGCTGATGGAGCATCCCATCGCCACATCGGGCTCGCTGGTGGAAAAGACCGGCATCACCCCGGCCACGGTCAACAAAGCGCTCGGCCATCTGGAGCAGCTCGGCATCGTCAAAGAGTTGACCGCCCAGAAGCGCAACCGCCTGTTCAGCTACGCGGTCTATATTGAGATCATGAGTCGCGGCACGGAACTTCCTGGCAGGTAGGTCAATTCGATTGTTTCGGAATCGCTCTCACTATTTAAACTTGATATCATTGCGTGCTTTTGATTTTCGGAACGCATACCACGACAATCACGGATCGATGCACCCGGCGCCCTTCACCATGTGATTGGAAGGAGGATCAACCGCCAGAAGCCTTCTGTGTTATTGGACAGCAGTAGAAATGTCGGGAATCCGCATGACCCAGCTTTCCACCCCGGCTTGACATTTCGGTAAATGCGATCAGCAAATCACCTTCACGCCACCACCAGGATGATCCGGGCGGCTCCCCCACGACCCTTATTTCTGGCTCAACTGTCCCGGGGGGCAGACAAAAATCCCTTTTCCGATTTCGTAGGATTCGTCCACAGGGGCAATCACCCAGGCGGATTCAGGTTTCAGGGAATCGATTAATTCATGGAATCCGCGGGAAGGTTTGGGTGCTTTTGAAAGTTTGCATTCAAAAACCCGGCGCTGCCCGGCCCGCTCCAGGACCAGATCGATTTCAGCCCCGTTGGAGGTACGCAGAAAAGACGGCCGCCAGCGGCCATGCTGCGCGATGATATTTTCCAGGGCAAAGCCTTCCCAGGATGCGCCTGCAACAGGATTGGCCAGGAGATAATCATAGGTTTCAATTTCAAGAAACGTGTGAAGGATGCCACTATCCCGCAGATAGAGTTTTGGAGATTTGATCAGCCGTTTTTTCAGGTTTGCTTCCAATGGCGGCAAAAGGCGAACCATATAGGTCTGCTCCAGAACGGCAAGGTATTTTTTCAGTGTAGGGATAGAGAGATCGGCCGCGGCCGCCAATTTCTGATAGTTCACCGTTTGTCCGTGATAGTGGGCCAGGAGCAGCCATAACCGTTCCATCACTGGAATCGGGATATTAAGCCCCAGGCCGGGAATGTCCCGTTCCATGAATGTCCGGATAAAATTAAGGCGCCAGTCAAAACTATCTGAATCATTTCCCGCGAGAAGGCTTTCCGGGAATCCTCCCCGGAGCCAGAGATTGGACCAGGATGAGACATGGGAAATTTCTTTCAGCAAAAAAGGGGTGAGATCTGTATATGCAATACGACCAGCAAGAGATTCTGTGGATTGGCGAATCAGGTCACGGGATGCAGACCCCAGAATTAAAAACCTGCCTGGTCTCCGGTCTTTATCAATTTCCGAACGAAGCACGGAAAAAAACTCGGGCATGAGCTGGATCTCATCAAGACAGATCAGCTTATCGCGGTAATGATCAAAAAAAAGCTCGGGTTCTGTGAGCTTATTTCGATCCACCCGATCCTGGAGATCCAGATAGACAAAAGGGCTATCCCCAAGCAGCATTTTTGCGGTTGTAGACTTTCCGCATTGTCGGGGGCCAAGAATGGCCACAGCAGGCGAACGGCCAAGAGCCTGGCGCACTTCCATTTCAATAGCCCTCTGAATATATCCATGCATATCGATAACCTTATTTAGTAATTTGCATGGATACTATCAAGGGTGTATGCTCATTGTCAACCTTTTCCGTGGGTCAGCAGACTACTGTTTAGGGACCTTAAAAACAAAAATAAATTGGATACGAAAAGCATGGAGCATATGAATCTGTTTTTCTCACGGCCAATACCCGATTGTAACTGGCCTCCATTGCCCGGACTTAAAACAGGCTTGAAAAGAAGAAAGCGGAACCGCTGAATATTCACTTCATGGATAAAACCACGTAAAGACAATTTCAGGGCAGTTCAGTTCGCTGTCACATCTCAATCAACCACCGCACTGAATTCCGAAGAGCGCTGTTCCGCCTGTCAATATTCGCACTTCTGAGCCCTTCCCAGTATCTCCGTCGTGTCCCCGATGATGCAAACCCGGCAAATATGATATTCCTACGATATTCATCAAGCCACTCGAACAATCTCGAGTATCTATACAGGTAACGCCCTTCTTTGCTGACAAAACTACTGCAGTATGTCATCCCATGCCCCCGCCCAAAGTGACCGGATGAATTCCCGGTAGGGCAGGATATCAATGCCATCTTCAGTCCGGCGAGGGTTCGTTTCCAGGCAAATCACGACGCAGTGGGCAACTTCCGGATACTCGTGGCGAAAGTGGCGCAGGCTGTCCAGATCATTCGCGGTGACGCGTGTTTTCCCCTTGGCCTCAACGGCCATGACACCCGGCCCAAGGACAAAATCGACCTCGATACCGCTTGACAGGCGCCAGAAGGAAATGTCGTAGTGCAGTTCAGCGTATCTTGCGTGGGCGGAAAGTTCATGAAACAGCCAGTTCTCAAAGGCCTTACCGAATAACTCCGAACCCGGTTCAATGACACCCCGGCGAGCCAGATGATTGACCACGCCCACATCACGAAAATAGAACTTCGGCGCCTGTATCGTCCGCCTCTTGGGGCGCAGGGTAAAGGAGGGCAGGAAGGCCCCATGAGCGTGTCCTCCAAAATGCCGTAATGGCCGCGAACGGTTGACGCTGCCATGCCGCTTTCCCGGGCCACGTTGGTCATATTCAGAATTTCCGTGTCGCCAATAGCCGCCACCCGCAGAAAATCACTGAATACCGGAAGGCTTCGAATCAACCCCTCTTCCAGGATTTCTTCCCGCAGATAATCCTGAATATATGCCCGCAATAGCGGCTTTGGGTTGTCGGCGGTGTAATGATCGGGCAAAGGACCGGCGTTCAGCATCCGCGTCAGTGAAAATTCGTCAGCCAGTTCTTCCGCAGTAAGCCCTAAAAGTTCGTAACGCATGGCGCGACCACCCAGCAAATTTATCTGGCCTCTCCTCAGCTTTCTGGCACTTGACCCGCATAACGCAAAGATACGGCCATACTCCTGGATCATGTAGTGGATTTCGTCCAGAAGGACGGGTGCTTTTTGAATTTCATCGATTACGATCAATTTTTCCGGCGGCACCGCCGCAACCTGCTCACGTAACAATGACGGTTGCTGCAAATACCGCATCAATTCATCGGTTCTCAGTAAATCAATGCGGAAGGCTTCCGGATAGGCAGACTTCAGCAGGGTGGTTTTTCCAGTCTGTCGAGGTCCCCACAGAAAAAAGCTTCTCTGGGGATTGGCGTGGAGTTGAAGACGTCTTGTGTACATTGGGTCGTCCTATGTGAATATACATGTATTTTGACTTCGGTGCTCACTTTATGCAGAAACAGAGGATGTGTCAAGTCCATAGAAGCGCCCTACCGGGTGGCCGATGCCGATGGCCCCGAGTTGAACCGGCGATTTTTCGATGCGTTGGATGACGCTGCGAAGATGCCGCTCCAGGTTTTTGGGGACGTTGTTGACAACGTGGACAATAATAATTCCGTTGCCGACATCATCTCTTTATCCCTTTCCACAATAGCATCTTGGCTACCGCTGAAGCAGATACCCCCAATAGCCTGGCGCTCTAAGAAAACGTCACCCCCGTGCTCTTGTATTAAAATATCAGAAATCTCCAAACGAATTTTGGATGAAAGTCGTAATATCCCCTGTGAATACAAACGCGCTGCTCTTGGCATATACCCACATTTATTCAATTTGTTACAAGCAAACATCTCATATTGTCCTTATTGTCAACAACGTCCCATAAAAGTGCGCTTTCTATGTCTGGTTTCCCGCGTATAGAGGACCGCCACGACAGGTTGAACAAGCAATTCTCATGGCTGACACTTTCAGTCAGCAAGATACACCAGGCTTGGCCTGGTGCACCAAAGACACAGAGGCACAACGGGAAATGTGAAACCGGTTCTTGAAAAAAAAAGGGGAGCGTATACCATACGCTCCCCGTAGATGCCGGATCAGAACAAATCCATGGACCGATCAGTTGATTTTCAACACCATCGCCGCTCCCGTATCGCCTGCGGCGCACCCGGCCCACAGCAGATATCCACCGCCGGCCATGACCACTTCCTCGATGCCCTCGATGATGCATCTGCCGGCAGTCGGTGCCTGGGGATGACCATATACGAGCGAACTGCCGAAGTTGTTGAATCCATTGACATCGATATTCAGTTGTTTTGCCATGTAGATATCATTGGCTGCAAATGGATTGTGTGTTTTAATGGCTTTGACGTCATTTACGGTAATACCGGCTTTTTCCAGCGCCATCCTGGCTGCCGGAACCACAGCCATGGCCATGAATCCTTTTTTGGCCCGGGCAAACCCATAGGAGACCACCTGAATTTCAACTTTTGAATCTGCACTGAGGGCTTTGGCGTTATCCCGCGTGGTCACAGTCACCCCGCAATGTCCGTCTGCCGGATGTGTCTGTGCGCCAAAGGTATGCACCCCGCCGGGAAGAACCGGTTTCAAACCCGCCAGCCCCTCTTTTGTTGTCGGCATGATGCCTTCATCATCCTCTACCAGAATGGTTTTTTTCTTGGAGATTTTCACTTCCACCGGAAACATGTAGCGCTTTTTGAAAGCCTTGTCATTGGCTGCGGCATCCATATACTGTTCATAGCGCCGCAGTGCCACGGCATCGCATTCCTCACGGGTGACACCGGCTTCCTTCGATACGTTTTCTGCCGTCTGAATCATGGCATTCTGAGCCCAGGGGTCCCGCCCGAAATTATCCATCAGCCAGTTTTCGGAAATGACCTCACCGCCGGGACCATTGGGATTGGGCCAGATGGTGTGGGGCCCGTTCGAGCACCGGTCGGTCATCAGACAATAGGCATTTTTGAAAAATCCGGTTTCAACCCCCATACTGGCCTGAAAAATACAGGTGGTCGAGGTGGTGCAGGCCTGACTGATCAACGCACCGGGGGTGGCAACGGCCCCGATCATCGCGGCGGCCCAGGGACTGCCATAAAACCACTGCGGCTGCCCCACGGTGATTCCCAGAAAAACATAGTCGAACGCCATCGGGTCCCATTTCTTTTCGGCCAGCCATCGTTTGGTGGTGTCTGTGGCCAGAATGATCGAATGTTCATTGGCCATGCTTCCCTGCCAGCGGGCGAAGGGACTGCTGTAATATCCTTTGTATGGAATGTATGCCTTGGTAAACATGTTCTGGAAGCCTCCTTGATAATGGGTTAAAAAAACAGAAGTCAGAAGTCAGAAGTCAGTATTCAGTATTCAGGAGAAAAGCGGTCGCAATCTCATCTGGTATCTAGACAGAAATCTTTTTTCGTTCTGGTCATTTTTCTTCGCGATCTTCGTGGTGGTCCAATCCATTGATTACCCGATCACTTGGAAAAGCGCTCCCGCAGAATCCGGTGAAGAATTTTTCCTGTGGCGGTTCGCGGCATGTCATCGGGTTTGATGAAAATGATCTGTTTGGGGCGTTTGTAACCGGCCATGCGATCCCGGCACCAGTCCATGATATCCTGCTCGGTGATATCCGTCTTGGGAATCACGATGGCAGCCACCTTTTCACCCCATTTTTCATCCGGCAGACTGATACATGCCGCATCAAAAACACCCGGATGTCCGCCGATCACCTCTTCCACCTCGCTGGGATAGACATGCTCACCGCCTGTGATGATCATGTTGTCCTTGCGGTCAACGATTTCATAAAATCCGTCCGCATCCCTTCTGGCCATGTCCCCGGCACTGAACCACTCGCCATGAAAGGCACTTTTCGTCTTTTCCGGAAGTTTGTAATATTTATCAAACAGCATGGGGCCTCTGGAGTACAGCTCACCGACCTCTCCCACGCCGACTTCATTTCCATTCCCATCCAGAAGCTTGATAAAATCCGTTCCCAGAGACTCATAACCAATAGACCCCAGCTTTCGAAGCTGATCTTCGGGCTTGAGAACCGTGACAATACCGGCTTCCGACGATCCGTATCCCTCATACAACTGAACTCCAGGAAAGAACTCCATAATGGCTTTCTTGACCTGACGCCGAACGGGTGCAGATGAACAGAGCAGTTTTTTGATAGAGCTGACATCCCGGTTGCGTGCATCCTCCGGGACATTCAACATCAGGTTGTAATGGGTGGGGATCAGCGAAATAAAGCTGATTTTCTTTTCCGCGATGATATCCAGAATTTCCTCGGCCCGAAACGATCGCGCCGGATGAAGATACACGGATCCCCCGATATAGAGAAACGTGAACGTGAAAAACGTGGAATTGATATGGCACAGCGGCATGACATTCATGCAGATGTCATGATGATCAAAGCCGAAATCAATGGCATTGATCAGATAAAATGCGATATGGGATTCATGAGACCGGACAACACCTTTGGGTTTGCCGGTTGTTCCGGATGTATAGATCAGAATCCAGGTATCGGATGGCAGAACCGTAACATTCGGTTCTGTTGTTGCTGCGTGAAGTAGCAAATCATCATACGGTCGATAACCGTCTGCCGGATTTCCCACCACCACAAAGTTCTCCGGTGGAACATCTGTCAGACTCTCTCGGACACCGTCCACAACCGGCGTGAACTCATCGTGGACAAAAATCGCTTTGGCATCCGAATCATTGACAATATAAGCGACTTCTTTGCCGACCAGTCGGAAATTGATGGGAACGATCACGATTCCGGCTTTGGCCGTTGCCAGATAGAGTTCGATGATCTCCACACTGTTTTCAAGCAGAACCGCGGCCTTGTCACCTTTGGACAGGCCCATTTTCATCATGCTGTCAGCCAGTCGGTTGACCCGTGCATTCAACTCCGGATAGGTGAAGTGTCGATCCCGGTCCTGAAGTGCAACCGTATCGGGAAATTTTTTGGCAATGACTTTCAGGTTTTGCCCAAGATTCATCCAGTGCGCCATATTTTCTTCCCCTGTTGTGAATGGTGATGTTAACTGTTTACGAGGCCATCCGAATTTCTGCATGCTACACAATTGATGGTTTCCTGTCTGCCATCAATTATCGTCATACCGATCATTTATGATTGGTGTTGGTTTGTTGCGGGGTTATCCATTGAACCCTGCAACGCTTTTAACATAAAATTTTGAATTGCTCAAGCTAATATGTAGCTAAAATGTAGCGTTTTTGGGAGGTGATGGCGACATCGGCGGGACAGTCTGGTTCGCGTTGAAGTTGGGCAGGCGCCAAAAAAACAACCCCCGCAGGGAAGGATTCTCTGCAGGGGTTGGTGTTGTTCAATGGCCTTGATTATTTTTTGACTTCTTCAAAATCGGCATCGACGACATCGTCTCCGCCGGGTCCGGGCTGACCGCCGGGCTGTCCCGCGCCAGGATTGGGTCCACCGCCGGACGGATCACCGCCAGACTGGGACGCCTTCTGATACATGGCCTCGGCCAGTTTGTGGGACGACTGCATCAACTCTTCACTCAGCCGCGTGATGGTTGCGGTGTCATCGCCTTCCATGGCCGTTTTCAGGGAAGCGATACCGGATTCAATCTGGCTTTTGGTTGCGCCATCCACTTTGTCTCCCATGTCTTTCAGGGATTTTTCAGTGGTATAAATCAGCGTATCCGCATGGTTCCGTGCTTCAACCAGTTCTTTTTTCTTTTTATCCTCGTCGGCATGGCGTTCGGCATCCCGAATCAGCTTTTCGATTTCGTCCTTGTTCAGACCGCTTGAGGCTTTGATCTGGATAGACTGTTCCTTGCTTGTGGCCATATCCTTGGCCGAAACATTGACAATGCCGTTGGCATCGATATCAAAGGCCACCTCAATCTGGGGAACGCCCCGGGGTGCCGGTGGAATGCCGACCAGTTCGAAACGGCCAAGGGTCTTGTTGTCTCCGGCCATTTCCCGTTCGCCCTGAAGGACATGAATGGATACGGCCGGCTGATTGTCTGCGGCTGTTGAAAAAATCTGGCTTTTTCGGGTCGGAATCGTCGTGTTTTTTTCGATCAGCCGGGTCATGATGCCACCCAGTGTTTCAATGCCCAAAGACAGCGGCGTGACATCCAGAAGCAGGACATCCTTGACATCCCCGCCCAGCACACCACCCTGAATCGCGGCACCGATGGCCACAACTTCATCCGGATTGACGCCCCGGTGAGGTTCTTTGCCAAAAATTTTTCGAACCCGATCCTGTACCGCCGGCATTCGGGTCATACCGCCCACCAGGACCACCTCTTTGATCTCGCTGGGTGACAGACCGGCATCTTTCAGCGCCATTCTGCAGGGACCTTCAAGCTTGTCCAACAGATCGGCAATCAAAGATTCCAATTTGGCACGGTTGATTTTCATGTTCAGATGTTTGGGTCCGCTGGCATCCGCTGTAATAAACGGCAGATTGACATCGGTTTCCATGGAGGTTGACAACTCCATCTTGGCTTTTTCCGCAGCTTCCTTCAGCCGTTGCAGCGCCATTTTATCATTTCGAATATCGATGCCGCTTTCTTTTCTGAATTCGGCAGCCAGATACTCGATCACCCGCAGATCAAAATCTTCACCACCCAGATGGGTATCGCCGTTGGTGGATTTGACCTCAAAAACGCCTTCACCGATTTCCAGAATCGACACATCAAATGTACCACCGCCCAGGTCGAACACGGCGATTTTTTCATCCTTCTTCTTATCCAGTCCATAGGCCAGGGATGCGGCCGTGGGCTCGTTGATGATTCGAAGCACATTGAGTCCCGCAATTTTGCCCGCGTCCTTTGTGGCCTGACGCTGGCTGTCGTCAAAATAAGCGGGTACGGTGATGACTGCGTCCGTAACGGTTTCACCCAGATAATCTTCGGCGGTTTTTTTGATATTCCCCAGAATGAACGAAGAAATCTCAGCCGGACTGTATGGCTTGCCCATGATGCTGATTCGCACATCCCCATTGGATGCTTCTTCCAGTTTATAAGGCAACACCTTGGTATCCCGCTGAACCTCGGGAGACCGGAACTTTCTGCCGATCAGCCGTTTGACCGCAAAAACCGTCTTTTCCGGATTGGTAATGGACTGGCGTTTGGCAATCTGTCCGACAAGCCGTTCTCCGCTGTCTGTAATGGCAACGATGGACGGGGTGGTTCTTCCGCCTTCCGCATTGGTGATGACTTTGGCCTCTCCGTTTTCCATGATTGCGACACATGAATTGGTGGTGCCGAGATCAATGCCGATAATCTTACCCATTGGTATATTCCTCCTTGTTGATGTATGAATGAAGAGTCGGGAGACAAGTCATTATCTGAAAAGCCAGTGCCAATGATTCTTTCCCGCCTCTTTCTTTTAAATTTTGTCTTTATGCAGGTTACCCGGCTGTTGACACAACCACCATCGAAGGCCTGAGCAACCGGTCACGAAGCAGATACCCTTTTTGGAATTCCCGAATAACCGTGTTTTCCGGATGATCTGCCGAATTTTCTTTCATGACCGCCTGATGAAAATTGGGATCAAACGGCTTTTCCAGCGCATCGATCGGCGTGACGGAAAATCGTTCGAATATTTTTACAAGCTCTTTCAAGGTCAGATCCACGCCCTCAATCAGGTTGTTGTCAGGCGTTTTTGACGCTTTGCCGGAATCCAGAGCCCGCTCCAGATTGTCCATAACGGAAAGCAAATCAGCCAGAATGGCTTCGTTGGCATATTTTCGATATTCTTCCATATCCCGCAGGGATCGCTTCTTATAATTTTCAAATTCTGCGGAAACCCGCAAGAGCCGGTCATAGTTCTGCCTGGCTTCTGCTTCAGCAACCTGGATCCGGTCTTCATCTGTCTCTGGGGTATCATCGTTTTTTGGGGAGGCATCGTCCTTGGACAATTCATCTTCTGCAACCGCATCCCCGTCTGAGGGAAGCGACAATATTTCAGCAGATGATTCGGTCGGTGTTAGGGCATCATTCATAGGGATATAGCGTCTCCTCATTCCTTCACAAAATGGTGAATCGTCTAAGCTTTCTTAAACACATCAAAAATAATACGGTAACAGGTTCTGTCAAGACGGCGGCGTATGAATTGGAATGTGTATTTTCATGAATTGTTCGGATTCGGTTTCCGCCAGTCGCGCTGGTATCGCTTGGCCAGCGGATATCGTCTGCCAAATCCAAATGCACGGGAGGTGATTTTAAGACCCGGAGCCGCCTGATAGCGTTTGTATTCATTTTTGTCGATGCGGGAAATGATATCCCGAACCAGATTCTGGTCAAACCCCATCTGAATGATTTCCGCAGAGGTTTTTAAATCCTCCACATAGGCTTTCAGCACCGCATCCAGAATGTCATAGGCGGGCAGATCATCCTGATCGGTTTGATTCGGCTTCAGCTCGGCCGATGGGGCTTTTTCAAGAATCCGTTTCGGAATGCGTTCGGCAGGGATATTGATGAATCGGGCAATTTCATAAACCATGGTTTTGGGTACATCCGAGATGACTGCCAGGCCACCGTTCATATCGCCATACAGGGTGCAGTATCCAACCGCCAGTTCGGATTTGTTGCCGGTTGACAGCACCAGACTGTTGTTGGCGTTGGAAATGGCCATCAGAATGCTGCCCCGTATTCTGGCCTGGATATTCTGTTCAGTAACGCCCGGGTTGTCTTCCTGATAATCGATCTGCATGGATTGAATGAATTCCTGAAAAATCATATCAATGGGAATCGTCCGGCAGATAACCCCAAAATTGTTGGCCAGTTGACTGGTATCCTCATAATTGTCTGTTGAGGTATAAATGGATGGCATAAACACGGCTCGAACGTGATCCGGCCCCAGTGCCATGCAGGCAATCGCCAGAACCAGTGCCGAATCGATACCCCCGCTCAATCCGATCACCACATCGTGAAATCCGCATTTGCTCACATAGTCCCGAACCCCCATAATCAGCGCTTTCAGCACAGATTCTGATGTGGATTCAGATATGTCATGCAGTTCAAGCAAATTTTCATCTGCATCATCGGCGTTCCAGATGACCATGTCCTCTTCAAAATCCTTTGCTCTGGCGCAAAGCCGGCCGGTTTGATCAAAAATCATGCTGACACCGTCAAACAAAACGCTGTCCGCACCGCCGACCTGGTTTGCATAAATCAGTGGAATGCCATATTTCATGGCAATGGCGCTCAGCATCTGAGACCGAAACAACGGCTTGCCATGGTGAAAAACCGATGCCGAAATATTGATCAGCATCCCCGCACCTTCCTGGATCAGCATTTCAACCGGATCCGTATGATAAAGCCGGTTTGGGAAAATGCTTTTGTCGTTCCACACATCCTCGCAGATGGTCACACCGATCTTTTTGCCTTTCCAGGTTAACGGGAAATTGTTTTTTCCCGGTTCGAAATACCGGGATTCATCAAAAACATCATACGCCGGCAAAAGGCTTTTATTCACCTGATGCAGAATGCGGCCGTTCTCAAAAAAAACCGCAGAATTATACAGACGTTTGCCTTCCGCATCCGGATTCCGCAGAACGCATCCGACAATCACACCAATCCCCGTGATATCATTCACCAGCCAATCAAGGGCATTGATACCGGATTCGATAAACTCCCGATCTTCCAGAAGATCCAGGGGCGGATATCCACAGATGGAAAGCTCAGGAAACACCACCAGGTCGCAATTCCGGTCTCTCGCCTTTTTAGCCCAGGCAATCATGCGGGTGGTGTTGTTAAAAAAATCTCCGATAACCGGATTGAGCTGCGCAACGGCAATTTTCATGAAGTTGTTCCTTGAAGACGGGAATATTTACTACTGAATTCTGAATCCAGCATTTTCACCGGGCATGAGAAATAATTCGATCCAGAAGAACACGGATAAACCG
>Ga0351893_10152_pt2 | contig 14561 bp, 15 predicted proteins | sample TotcelFGM3001K15_FD_206765 | JGI IMG/M metagenome (GOLD analysis project Ga0351893, IMG submission 206765) | Enriched cells from coal bed in the Powder River Basin, Montana, United States - Total cells FGM rep3 HSBNCT.FGM.300.1.K15 ...
TTTAGATTCTTTCCCCTTCAAAACCCCCAGGGTATATTCCACCATATTTTCCATGAATGTCGGGGTGACGTTGCGGGTACAACAGGTCGAACATCCCGCATGACAGGCCAAATCCGTTTTGGAATGCGCCTGATCGTAATGGCGATAGATGGCTTCCAGGGCCTTCAGCCGGTTGGCCAGATCCGGATTGGATAAATTTGAAGAAATTGACTTATCAGTGCATGAAAGCGGGTAATCAAAAAATTTGTTCAAAACAATGTACCCCCAAAATCATTTATAATCTACTTTTCTCTTTGTGCCTATGTGCCTTTATCTCTATAAGTCTGAGTAACTACAAACTGTTTCTGAAAATTAAAATGAACGGAGCGATATCATGGCATCAAATGTATATTTTATGGATTTAAGAGCCAGTTTCAAGGAAAATCTGATTCAGAAACTGGGCAGACTGGTGCAGACGGCGGGCATTGGAAAAATCATCGACAAACGGGATCTTGTCGCCATCAAACTCCATTTTGGCGAAAAAGGCAACGCCGCATTCATCCGGCCCCTGTTTGTCAGGAAAATGGTCGAAATCATCCGATCCATGGAGGCAAACCCTTTTCTGACTGACGCAAACACGCTTTATGCCGGAACCAGAAGCGATGCCCCCAGTCATTTAACCACGGCCATTCAGAACGGATTTGCCTATGCCGTGGTGGATGCGCCTCTTGTCATTGCGGACGGCCTGCGCGGGAAAAGTGAATGTGCCGTTTCCATTAACCAGAAACATTTTAAAAATGTCTATATCGGCGCCGAAATTGTTCAGGCAGATGCCCTGATTTCAATGGCCCATTTCAAAGGACATGAGCTTTCCGGGTTTGGTGGCACAATCAAGAATCTCGGCATGGGAAGTGCCTCCCGAAAAGGCAAACTGGCCCAGCATTCAACCCTGTCGCCTGAAATCAAACGTAAAAAATGTATCGGATGCGGCGAGTGCGTGATGCATTGCTCGCAGCAGGCTCTTTCCGTGGTTGAAAAAAAAGCGGTCCTGGATGCAAAGAAATGTATCGGATGCGGCGAATGTATTTTGATCTGTCCCCAGGAAGCCATTCAGGTTCAGTGGAATCAGTCCATTCCGACATTCATGGAAAATATGGTGGAATATACCCTGGGGGTTTTGAAGGGGAAAGAATCCAAAAGTCTTTTTGTGAATTTTATCACCCATGTTTCGCCTGCATGTGACTGTTATGGGCATAACGATGCGCCCATTGTACGGGACATTGGCGTGCTGGCATCCCATGATCCGGTTGCCATAGACCAGGCATCCGTGGATCTGGTCAATCAGGAATCCGCCAATCCCGGCTCCTGCCTGACAGTCAACACCCAAGCCGGAGAGGATAAATTCCGGGGCATCTATCCCAAAATCGACTGGACGATACAACTGGCCTATGCCGAAGAAATTGGTCTGGGGACACGCACCTATGATCTGATAAAAATCTGACAAAAAATGACTCGACAAACAGGCAAATTGATAAAAAATATGCGTCCCTCAACCTTCAAATTGCTGCAATTTGAAGGTTATTCTGGTTGATGGGGGTAAACTGGATTTGAGACGCCGTTATTCCACCATTTTTTGTTTTCTTCACCCCGAATTCCACCGTTGCATCACCTGCATCATATAGTCCTGGCTGACCCCAATTGCCCGGGCTGTCCGTTCGACATCCTGGTTGAAACAGATCAGTTTTCTGCGAATGAAGGTGTCCTCGAATACCTGTTGAGCCGTCTTGAGGAGTTCCATATCAAAGGGGCTCATGCCATCGGTCGCTTCCTGACACCGAATATCCGAATTATACGGAGCCGGAATATCAGACAGATCGATCTGATTTTTTTCCGTCATTATCGTGAGACGCTCCAGCAGATTTTTCAGCTCCCGAACATTGCCTGGCCATGAATAGGCGCAAATCGCTTCAATTGCCTCAGCAGAAAGAAATATTTTCCGACCCTGATTCTTGCTGGCGATTTCCGCCAGAAGCTGATCAACCAGCATGGGAATGTCCTGGCGGCGACTGCGAAGAGGCGGCACTTGGATCGGAATGACATTCAAACGGAAATAGAGATCCTCCCGGAAGTTTCCTTTTGCGATTTCCTGTTCGATATCCCGGTTGGTTGCGGAAATGATTCGGGCATCCAGTGTCATGATTCGGGTTCCGCCCAACCGCTGAAATTGCTTTTCCTGAAGAACCCGAAGCAGCTTTCCCTGATTCGCAAGACTCATATCCGAAATTTCATCCAGAAAAAGGGTTCCTTTCCCAGCCAGTTCCATTTTGCCTCGTTTTTTGGCGGTTACACCCGTAAAGGCGCCTTTTTCATGTCCGAACAATTCGCTTTCAAAGAGATCGTTTGGAATCGCTGCGCAGTTGACATCAATCAAAGGGTATTCCGAACGGCTGCTGAACTGGTGAATGGTTCTGGCGATCAGCTCTTTTCCCGTGCCATTTTCACCGGTAATCAGTATCCAGGCATCTGTTGGTGCCGCCACATAAATCTGCTTTCGAATCGCAGTCACGGCCGGGCTGTTACCGGTAATGGCATGCTTTTCCATCATTTTTTTTCGAAGGTACCGATTCTCTTCCTCCAGTTTCTGAAAATTGAGCGCCCGATGAATGGAAACGATTACCTTGTCGATTGACAGCGGTTTTTCAATCAGATCGAATGCACCCAGCTTGATCGCCTTGATAGCGGTTTCGATGTTACCATGGCCGGTGATGATGATGACCTGAATGAGGGGGTTGATTATTTTGATTTCCTTCAGGGTTTCAATGCCATCCAGTCCAGGCATCCAGATATCCAGCAGAACCAGATCAGGAGATTCGGCATCGATTATTTTTAGTGCCTCATATCCATTTCCTGCTGTAATCACTTCATACCCTTCATCCGAGAGAAGGCCGCTTAACGAGCGAAGAATGGAACGCTCATCATCCACAATCATAATGGTGGGAAACATATATAAACCCTTTCGTTGCAATCAGGCAGGGAGTTCGATTACAAATCTGGCGCCGTGAGGCAGATTGTCTTCCACCCGTATTGCGCCATGATGATCGGATATAATGGTATGAACAATGGTTAATCCCAACCCCATACCGGTTTTTTTAGTGGAAAAGTCCGGTTCGAACAACCGAATCTTATGTTCATCCGAAATCCCGGTTCCTGTATCTGCGATATCCATTCTGACAATTTTCTGCCTGGAATCATATTTCAGCGCAATAATGATCTCACCAGATAACGGAATGGACGCAATGGCGTTTTCAATCAGATTGATAAAGGCCTGCCGAATCTGCTGCCGGTCCAGATTCAGAAATGGAATTGGCGTCTGCGCCTGGATGGAAAACGCAATGTTCGGATACCCTTCCTCATAGGGTTTCAATGTTTCTTCAACCATTGCAAGAATATCGCAGGGGCTAGGGTTTGCAGCAGGAAATCGGGCGAACGCTGCAAATTCATTGACGAGATTTCTAATAATTTCAACATGATCAATAATCATTTGAATACATTCATCAAATACGGTATCACTCACTTGACCGGCAAATCGGCGCTGAAGCCGCTGAGCCGAGAGCGTGATCGGCGTCAACGGGTTTTTGACTTCATGGGCGATTCTTCGCGCTACCTCCCGCCAGGCTGCCGCACGCTGGGCTTTTTCAAGTTCTGTCAGGTCATCGAATACCACAACGTATCCCAGATTCTTTTCTGTATCATCCTGAAGCAAATCGATATGAAGCATGAAACTGCGCGGTCTTCCATGCAGCGCTAACCGAAGGGGGAACTCGATTGTACTGGTTTTCTGGGTCTGGATATAACCCAGAATTTCCTCTGCCAGAACCAGATGCCGGCCTCTGAGCAATTGTTTGTAATTTTTACCGACTGTATGTTCCACGTTCAATTCGAGCAGATTTTCTGCGGATTTGTTGACCGTGGCGACAAAACCGGCATGATCCAGGGAAATGACACCGGTTGAGACATGATCCAATACAATTTCCATATACTGGCGTCTGCGCTCGATCTCGATATTTTTCTGTTCAAGCTGGCGGGATGAGTACTCCAGTTGGGTTCGGCTTATTCGGATATCATGCGTCATATTATTGAATGACTCGACCAGACTTCCGATTTCATCATCGCCTACCGGTGCGATTTTAACCGACAGATCGCCCTCTGCCACCCGCCGGATGCCCTCTGCCAGTTCTTTGATGGGAATGCTGATGGATTTGGCCAAATAAAAGCCAAACCATATCGCACAAAAAACGACCAGCAGTCCCACGATGGACAGGGTGAGGTAATAGGTGATCTGAATCGGTTTTTTCAAGAGCTTGATCTGCTGATATTCTTGAAACCCCCGGCTGATCGATGCGATATTTTCAGTCAGATAGGGTGGAATAACAACCGATAGAACCACAAATCCTTCAATTTCAGGCGGTTTCCCGCCAAAGGGTATGGTGGCGATCGATCTGAAAAGCTCGCCGGTCGAAAGCGCTTCCGATATGGAATGAACGTTTTTTGAGGGGATTTCCTTCAGCAGTGTCTCCAAAGGTATTGGACGGATCACCTGGTTTTCCAGTTTGGTGCCAAGCGCCATGGAAACAGGATTTGCACGAAGATCATACACCTCCACCCCGTCGATGTTGAATGATTTCAGAACTGTTTGAATATAATGATTCAGTTCCTTGTTTTTTGCCGGATCGACCAGCTTTCGGGTTTTAAGCTGATAGGCAATCCGTTCAAGATAGAACTCATTGTTGTTTTCTGCAAAACCATACAATTGTCTGCCCATATGCAGGGAATTTTCAAGCGCCTGCTCAACCGGAACGTTGAACCAGAAGTCGATGCTGCTTGTGACAAAGCTGATGGAAAAATAGAATAAAACAACGGCCGGAATCAGGCTGAGAGCGACGAATGCGATCACCAGGCGGGTTCGTAGCCTGGCGCCCATGACCCGTCGTTTCCGGTCATAAAGCAATTTGACCAGATTTCTGAAAACCAGAAATATCAGCAGAATGATCAACAACAGATTGATGTTCGTCATGGTGAACATCAACAGCGTATTGGAAATCGGAAAATCAGTCCCGTAGCCGATTAATTTTTGTTCGGCATATGTCAGAACCGCCACAAAAACAATAATGGCGATGATGATGAAGACCTCGCGTTTTTGACGCTTACGGTCCTCGTTTGACATAAAGGTGTTTGCCTTTTTCAATCGATCGGGGCTCATGTCAGGAAAGGTTCATCGTTAAAAAGTTGGACGGTTGGGGCGTTCACGGCTTTGCCGGTTTTTCCAATCGACCTGTTAAGGGGTCAACCGGCTAACGGTTGGTGCGAATCTCCAGAACGAAAACTCTTTCGATATCTGAATTTTGTCTGAACATAAGCACCTGCTTAATAGACAAAATCAACGGAATACCAGTCTGTTTCAAAATCCCACAGGGACATGAAAAACAATACATAATGCAGGTGATATGGCAGGGTGACCTTACTGAGCCGGGCTCTGACCAGAACTTGATACTGTTTTCCTTTTTCAAGTTTGGAAAGCGGAAGAATACGCAATCCATCGATATCGGTCATGAGTCGCCTGGCATCGTCCAATGATTTGACGCTTCGGAGCAAATTGTTTTCCCAGGATCGTTCAACAAGGTATTCTTTTTTCAGGCTGTTATATCGAATTGTATGCGACACTTCAATATCTGCCAGTGTTTTGTCAAACCAGATGCTTCGAGTTTGATACAGCATGATGAAAAATGAAAAGGTTGTCGGGACGCCACTTTCGATGGCTTTGATCATTTTTTCATGAAATGCGCCCTCAACCGTGGTATAAACCAGGAGGTCATTATTGGTGTTCGTCACAATCAGGTTGGATAATCTCGCTTCACCTGCCATGCTTGGACAGGGATAAGCAACCAGAATAGCAGCCAGCACAACAACCCACATCCTGAGACAACGCGGGTGATGGCTAAAAAAAGCGGATTGAAATGATGTGGCATCTTTCATGACATCAGGCAGTTTGCTCCTGCCAGGGTCTTTTGTGTATCGATGGGATGGGAATAATGAAAGTGGGTTTTCCCTCCTATGCAGTTCATGCGGTTTTGAATTCGGTCATCCGCTTTCGACGGACAGCCATCAGTCGAACAGGGTATGACCCAGGTTTCCCAGGATGATTTTTCCTCAAAAAATTTTTCCAGAAAACGATGATGAAAGGCATGTCCGGATCGGCATGTGACAAGATGCCCCAGAATCGGCAGTCCCATCATGGAAAAATCCCCTATGCAGTCCAGCAGTTTGTGGCGCACAAATTCATCCGGATATCTCAGGCCATCAACATTCAAAACGGTATCCTGGCTGAGAACGACGGCATTCGCCAGTGATCCGCCGCGGGCCAGGCCGCACCGTTTCATGTATTCCACTTCATGATAAAATCCAAAGGTTCGGGCATTACAGATTTCCCGGGCAAACGACAGCTCATTGATTTCAATTGAATAGGATTGTTTTTGAATCAGTGGGTGATCGTATTCAACCGTACAGGTAATTTTAAACCGGTCTGACGGATAAACCCCCACAAATTTGCCGTCCTGCTCCAGTTCGATGGGACGGGTGACACGAAACACATGTCTGGGGCCATCCTGACTGACGGCACCAACAGATTGAATGAGCCGGGTGAACGGGCCTGCGCTGCCATCCATAATGGGCATTTCATAGTTATCCAGTTCGACGCGGGCATTGTCAATGGACAGGCCGGTAAAGCTGGCCATCAAATGTTCAATGGTCGAAACAATGACACCGTCATATCCGATAACGGTTGCCAGACTGGTATCGACAATCATGTTGAAACGCGCGGGTATTGATGGATGATCCGGAATATCGGTTCGAACAAATTTGATTCCATGATTCACCGGGGCAGGATGGATGATCACATTGACGGTTTTCCCGGAATGGACGCCAACGCCTGAAAAACATACCGATCTGGCAATCGTTTGTTGTTGAAAACGCATGGATAATGATGTTTCAATTTTGAGTGTTAAGTTTTGGGTCCAAGACTGTTACGATATTTCTCTTTTTAGCTTATTCATATCGTTTTTGGCAAGAAAAACAATGACAATCTGTTTATCAGAACCCCTTTCATTCATAGTCAAATACCGACCTGCTCCGGTAATCTTGCCACTATATAGATTTCCAGAGAAAGATTTTGGGTGCCTTATCGGTCAGGGATGGCCGAAAAAGAGCTATATTATCAGGCTTGATTTTATGAAACAGTTTGGATATTTAATAACGATTAAATTATTCCGATTTGCTGACAAAACGACATATCAGCAAGCATTTGGGCCGAGATCCTGAAGGCAGGTGGACCGTATCGAAACTGTATCAGTGACTACGGAAACATCGCGGAGAAACCTGACAAATGTTTTTTGACGAACTGTAGACTTTCAGAAAATCCATTTCGCAAGGCAGCAGGGAGGGGGGCCTTTTGGCGGCCATCTCCGACCGATAACGCAGCGAAATTATTTTTCTGAAAGTCTATGGATAAGGAGGCGATTTGTGCTGGCCAGAGTACTCAGCAGCGCCGTGATCGGCATCGATGCATATCTGATCGAAGTAGAGGTGGATATTAGCCCCGGGCTGCCAAGCTTTGCTACGGTCGGCCTTCCGGAGGCAGCGGTCAAGGAGAGCAAGGAGCGCGTCAAGTCCGCCATTCAGAATTCCGGATACACATTTCCGGATGATCGAATCACCGTCAATCTGGCACCGGCCAACATCAAGAAGGAAGGCACGGGATTCGATCTGCCCATCGCCTTGGGCCTCATGACGGCGAATCGCCTTATCCCACAGGATGTGATTTCCGGTTATCTGGTTCTGGGAGAACTCTCACTGGATGGCCGGATCAAAGCGGTCAACGGGTCTCTTCCCATGGCCATCGCGGCCAAAGCCGCGGGGTATTCCGGCATCATTGTTCCCTGGGATAACCGATTGGAAGCCGCAGTGGTTAGCGGCATATCGGTGCATCCGGTTAAAACACTATCCCAGGTGATTGATTTTTTTCGCGGATTTGCACAGATTCAGCCTGAACAGGTCAACCTGAATGATCTGTTCAGGTGTGCGGATCATTTTGACGTGGATTATGCAGAGGTTATGGGCCAGGAAAACGCCAAACGGGCGCTGGAGGTGGCCGCTGCTGGCGGACACAATCTGATCATGATCGGCCCGCCGGGGTCCGGAAAAACCATGCTGGCCAAGCGGTTGCCCACCATTCTGCCGCCGTTTACCTTTGATGAGGCCATCGAAACCACCAAGATTTTCAGTGTGGCAGGCATGCTGGGCAAGGACCAGGCCCTGATTTCCAGGCGTCCGTTTCGCTCTCCCCATCACACCATTTCAGACGCCGGACTGATCGGCGGCGGCCATTATCCCAGACCCGGCGAGGTCAGCATGGCGCATAATGGCGTACTGTTTCTGGACGAGCTGTCCGAATTTAAAAAACATGTTCTGGAGGTCCTGCGTCAACCTTTGGAAGACTTTCGCGTCACCATTTCACGCGCTGCCTCCACCATCACCTATCCGGCCAGTTTTATGCTGGTCGCGGCCATGAATCCCTGCCCCTGCGGCTATTTTTCCGATCCCAAGCATGAATGCCGGTGCTCCCACCAGCAGATCTACAAATACCGGTCCAAAATCTCAGGGCCGCTACTGGATCGCATCGATATCCATGTCGAGGTTCCGGCCGTTCCCTACCGGGATCTCATGGGTGTGGCCAAAGGTGAACCCTCCAGCGCGATCCTGGAGCGGGTGAATGCGGCCCGGGCCCGCCAGTCCGAACGCTTCAGCCAGACCAAAATTTTCTGCAATGCCCAGATGGGCAGCCGACATATCAAAAAATACTGCAAACTGGATACCGCATCACTGAATTTAATGGAATCGGCCATCGACCGGCTGGGATTGTCAGCCCGGGCATTCAACCGGATTCTGAAGATATCCCGGACCATTGCGGATCTGGAGGGAAAAACCGACGTGGACAGCGATGATGTCTCCGAGGCCATCCAGTACCGGTCCCTGGACCGCAGCAAGCTGATGGCGTGAATCGGGGTAAGTAAACTGAAAACCTAAAATTCTCAATTTTGGCGAATTTATCAGCCGCCTGAAGGACTTTGGTGTGATCGAATTGCCGCAAAGAGGAAAGGGAGCGGCAACAAATAGACTCTAAGGAATTTTGGAAATAGAGTTTTCACCGCAAAGGCCCAAAGAGCGCAAAGGTTTATGATTGGGACATGAAAAAAAATCATTGCTCACTACCAATAAATTTCTGAAGGACCGCAGCATCCGGGACAGGCTACTGGTTCAAACCGTCGTGTCATCAAGTGCCATCGAGGGAGTGGGAAGATCCGCCAAGAAAGCGCTTGAAGCGGATAAAATGCGGATTGATCGCATCAATCATCTTGTCTCTACTGAAGAAATCTTACCAAAACAATCCTGAACATCGCTCAAATTCTGCCCGAGTCGTTTCATAATCCTGTTCCCGATTACAACGGTCTATGAAGGTTTCCTGACCATGATTCAATCCGCTTCAGCCAATAACTGGGTTCCCGGCTTAAATGCATGACAGCTACTCGGATTTTATCTATCTGGCAGAAAATGAACAAACATCTGTCATGGAACGTCAAGTGGACATGGGATCATTATGTCATCAATCTTTCCTCCATTTGATCAGTCTTTTATTGCACACATCAACCGGCAGCCTTGGATTGATATTCATTATTTTTTTCAATTTTTTATGGGCTATAGCAGGGGAAATCAGGCATTGTCTCACCAATTCATCGAAGACCCAGAGGATGCCATGAACAGGGATCTTGTTTTGTTCGGCAATTCTACGGAGTGCGCCATCCCCGGTCAGCAGCGTCGCAGAAAGTACTTCGGCAAGGTAAAGGCAGGAACAATCAGGAACGGAAAGCGTACTGTGTTTCACTTCCAGAAGCTGGATTTGTCCCAATTCCTCGAATGTGAATGTTCTTTTGATAAGTTTTCTGTCTTGGATGAAAATATCCAGATGACCGGCATTTTTCTCCTGAATTTCTGCTCTGACAAAATCAGTTATATGAAATTCATTTTCCAACTGAAAAAACGGCTCAATCAAATCAGCTTTCAAAAGATCGATCAGGATACCTGCATCATTCACAAGAAGGATCATGAAGCGATCTGAGCCTCCTTTTCAAACTCATCCAACGATAAGTTCAGGAGTTCAGCCGCCTTGCTGAAACTGATGATTTGCTCGGCTGCTGCATGAAGGATCATCTGTTTAAAGCGGTTTGCCTTTTCCTTGCCTTCATACGATCCGGGTTCTGATTTTTTCCAACCTTGCATGCCCACAAAGATATTAAAGCGCCGATAGGTATTTTCCGAAATAATCTTTAAATGAGAGGCTCTGGCCATAATCGCCTGCATGGAAACCCCGTATATGCCCTTGAGTTTTTTCAATTCCCATACCGTGATTTGATTGCGCTGTTGTCCCAGCACCTCGATCATGATTTGCTTGGGCAGCAGCAGTGCCCCGGCAAACGTATGGCAAAGTTTTTCCGGCGTTGCCTCTGTTGCATTCGAAAAGTCTAGTAGTAGATGGCCCAGTTCATGGGCTACGGTGAATCGCTTGCGGAACAGGTCGGCTTTTTTTAAAATTGCAATCACGGGTATTTTTAAATTCTCAACGAATCCGGAAAGCCCGTCGAACAGAAGGTCGGATTCCACTTCAAAAATTTTAAATCCTTTATCTTCCAGAATCTCTATTAAATGGGTAATGGGACCATTGCCCAAGTTCCATTTTTCTCGGATCTGCCTGGCGGCGAGTTCAATATCGTCGTAGCTGGTAATACGCGTATCGGTTACCGGATTCTTAAACGAGGGCTCAACATTGAGTATTTCCTCTATCTCAAGATATTTTTGGATAAAGTCGATGGTTTGATATTTGATCCGGTCTTCTTCTTTTTTGGACAGACGGGCGCGTTTACGAAATTCAATACCTGCGATGGAAATCTTTGAGGAGCGAAAGAAATAATCCACCTTCACATCGAGGGCTTTGGCCAGGGCGAGCAAGACATCACTGCCGGGATTGATCCGTCCTTTTTCGTACTTACTAAGGGCTTGTTTGCTGACAATGGATCCGGTTTTTAGCGCAAGATCATCCAGGCTCATGCCTGCCATTTTTCTTGCGGCATTCAGCCGTTCACCAAAATTGGTAATCATAATCTCACCTCCTTTGGTTGACAATTATCATTGTATTTAATAAATTGTCAACCAAAGAGCATGAAATAAATTACGAAATACGCAAATTTCTCGAAGCAAGTTTTAGTTATATACATTTGGGGGAATGTGTTATCAGGGCACGGATATTGATTTATTGATTGATTTCATACCTCAACCAGTCCGGCTCGAAGGGTATTCAAATGAATATAGTGGACCAATTCCTTGTCGTCATAAAAGGTTTTTCGACGATCGATTCCACACACGATGACGTGATGCAGTGCTCCAGCGGCATCTTTTCTTGCTTTCCGTGGCATGCCCTGTCAGTATCCTCAATTTGAACATCAAAGGGAAACGATATGCAAGAACGAAATGAGATTAGGCTGGCGGATGAATCAATAAAGACCGGCATAACCGAAAGCTATAACATGTTGCGCCGGGTGGGGACATATCAAGGATTCGGTTTCGGTAAAATAACCCTGCAGGAGCGATTTTCCTTATGTCTGTGAGATTGATCGCACAAGATTTGTATCGTATCATTCAGGAAGTGGAAAAGCTTGAAAAAGAGCTATTGGCTGCTCCGGCTCAGAATCATGAAATATTGAAAGATCGGCTCAGAAAGGCAAAAGCGGAACGGGATGTGATGCGAAGGTGTCTTGAAGGCAGCAAGAATGTTGCCTCTTAGCCGGTATCGGTGTCGTCCCGGGTATTGAACGATTGTAATTATTTTCAAGCAGCAACAGAGCTGTCATTGAGACATCCTTTCCATCATATGAAAAATTTGTCAAAGCATCCAGCCGCCGGTTCATTGAAAACATTTACTTTATTTTGACGCACCGAATCCTGTCAGGTCGCCATGCCGGCGAAATCACGTGACTGCCTTTTTCTTCGGTATCCATAAGGCTGGCAAAGGTTACGGTATCGTCTCCATACCGGTTATTGACGGCGTCCATGGCCTGGACCATGAGTGCCTTTCTGCGCTCCTGCGGAAACAGGGGAAGCTGGCCGACTTTATAGCGCAAATTGGTCAGTCGAACCCCCAGAAGCCGCACCGGCTGCTGTAGCTCGACCGTATCCAGGATATCGACAGCGGCCTTGTAGATGTCAGCGCTCTGGTTGATGGGACTCGCGAGGGTCTGCTGTTTACCAAAACTGGAATAGAAGTCGGCATACCGGACATAGAGATGTACGGTTTTACCCGAAACACAATATCGCCTGGCCCGCCTGCCAACCATTTCAGACAACTGGAGCAGGTATTTGAGAATATCCTGGCGCCGGGAAACGTCCTGCCTCAGTGTCATGGAGTGTCCGATGGATTTGACCCTGTCCTGATCACTTGCCGGAACAACGGGGCTGTGGTCTATGCCCAGTCCCATATCATGCAGATGCTGGCCGGTGATGCCGAACCTTCTTTTCAGAATATCAACCGGAAACCGTCCCAGCTCCCCGATGGTTCTGATTCCCAGAAGATGCAAATGCCGCTCCATGCGGGAACCGACACCGCAAAGATCCTTGATGGGCAGGGGATCAATTACCTGAGAAACGTCATCCGGACGAATGATCGTCAGCCCATCCGGTTTTTTCATATCGCTGGCAAGTTTGGCAAGAAGCTTGTTGGGACCGACACCGACAGAACAGGTCAGGCCAAAGCTCTGCTTTATCCTGTCCTTCAGCAGGTACACAATGCGCTCTGGTGTGCCAAATATTTTAAGGGAATGCGTGACATCCAGAAATGCCTCGTCAATGCTGAACACTTCCACCAGCGGGGTGTAATCCAGCATCATGTGGAAAATCCGGGTTGAGGTGTAGGCGTATTTGCGGCTGTCTCCAACGACAAGAATGATCTGAGGGCACTGTCGCTTGGCTTCCCAGATGGCCATGCCGGTCTTGACGCCGAATTTTCGGGCTTCATATGAGGCGGTCGTGATGACCGTCCTGCTGTTGGAGCCGATAACGGCAATCGGTTTTCCCTGCAGCACCGGATTTGCCTGCTGCTCGACACTGGCAAAAAAGGCATTCATGTCAAGATGAAGGATGATCCGATCCTTCATGGCGACGCTTTCTTCTGGCATGGCATTACTCCGTTTGCTGGGAATTCAGGGTTCAGGCCTGGCCGAAAATTATTCAAGGAATGTACCGGTCTGTCACCGATGGAATATCGAATTACATTCTCTCATCGAAAAACGATAGCACAAAGTAATTAACCTGGGCCACGGCAACATGTTTTTCATTTTCATCTTAAAGATCAATCGCCATGGGGCTGAGGGTGCGACCGAATTTGATCACCTTGGCATGGACAATCAGATCTGTCAGACAAGGCGCCAGGAACCTGATATTCATATCGGTGGTGGTCATTCTGGCTTCAGGCCCGGTAAGGGTCATAAGGGCAAAAGCGGCAGCAGAGTCAGCCACGGTCATCAGCAGTCCGCCATGGAAGGAATCATATATTCCATCGTACATTTTTTGCCGGGGTGCTTTCAGTTCGCAGTAACCAGCCTTTAAATTTATCACTTCCAGTTTCATTGTACTCATGATGGGAATTTTACTCACTCGTTCAAAAATCCTGTCACGAAATGCCTGCTCCAGTTCAGATCCAATCTCCCGCATTTTCATGGAACGCTTCCTTCTTCTTTTAGAACGGAAAATCCTCGTTGGTATCGACGTTTACTTCGACCTTCTTGACCACCGGTTTCTTCGCAAGCTTGTGCACCGGGTTGCCGTCCACGTAGATGGCTTTGTAAGGCTTCGTGGGGCAGGCATGCTCGCAGCCGCCGCAGCCGATGCAGTAGTCCGGCTTCACTTCCGGGATCTTGAGCCGCTTGTTTACCGGATTCGGATAGGGCACCATGTCCACCGCTTTCGTTGGGCAATGCTCCGAACACGCGCCGCAATCCGTGTTATCCGTATAGACCACGCAGTTCTCTTTGATGAACTTCGCGACGCCGAGCTGCGTGAGTTTTTTCTTTTCAACCGAAAGCGGCAGAATGGCGCCGGTAGGGCAAATGTTCATGCAGATCGTGCAGTCGTAGTTGCAGTGGCCCGCGTGGAAGTTCAGCCGCGGCTGCATCATTCCGAGTAAACCGAATTCGAGAAACGTGGGCACGATCACGCGGGAAGGGCAGGCGCTCACGCAGAGATGGCATGCCGTACAGGTGCCGGTAAAATGCGCGATGCTACCGGAGCCGGGCAGCGAGACCGGACTCGTTACGTGCACGGGAATCGTCGTCGGTTTGCTCTGGATAATTTTCTTCGTTTCCTCGGTTAAGCCGGCGAGCCCCAGGAGATAAATTCCCGAGTTGAGGATGAAACCCCGCCGCTCT
>Ga0351893_10235_pt1 | contig 13941 bp, 12 predicted proteins | sample TotcelFGM3001K15_FD_206765 | JGI IMG/M metagenome (GOLD analysis project Ga0351893, IMG submission 206765) | Enriched cells from coal bed in the Powder River Basin, Montana, United States - Total cells FGM rep3 HSBNCT.FGM.300.1.K15 ...
ACATTGGTGAACGTAGTTGCGATCATTCCTGGCGCGCTCATAGGAACATTCGTCGGCGACAAGATCCCAAAAAAGATCCACGACCTTTTTATCGCCGCACTCGGCCTGTTCACGCTCGGCCTAGGCATCAAGATGTTCCTGCAAGGCCAAGAGATCCTGCTCGTCCTAGCGAGTCTTGTTGTTGGAGCCATCTTCGGAGGGGCGCTTAAGATAGAAGAAAGATTAGAACGATTCGGCGAAAGACTAAAGCTCATGGTAAAGGAACACTGTTTTGCATAGCTTCCTCAAGAGTACTTCTTGAAACGTGGTACTGATCAAGCAATTCCGACAACTTATCTCTATCAATCAAGAGGACATTATTACTAAAAGCTTGGGTTGTAGCTGCATCGGTATAGTAACCGTTTGTTATAACAACAAGCTTTTTAAATTCAATTTGCATCTGCTTTTCATATTGTGCCTTTGCTGCAACTATTTCCTGTACGGCACTATTCCCCACTCTACTTTTTATATTCCTTAACTTCTTTTTACATTGAATAAGAACGTTATCTTCATTACCAATTGCAATGCAATCAGCCCCATAATCTTGCAAGGGTGTCAATGATGTCTGATAACCCATAGTTTCATAAAGAACACCCGTGAATACCTCAAACTGCGTAGGATCAAGGTTGTCGACTTCGGCCAATGACATTCCAGTATTTTTATACCCTAGTTCCCTAGCCAACTCCTCCTCTGATACTCGTCCTGCCCTACTTGCGTATAAATAGTCCTTTAGCAGTTCCTTCTTTCTCTCAAGCATTTCATCAAGTTTTTGCTCAACCGTTGATTTTAGATTTTCGTCATCTGTATGGGTTACTAGCCTATACACCTTTACTGGCCTAGTTTGGCCAATTCTATAAACCCTGTCAGTAGCTTGGTTTTCTACTGCAGGGTTGAAGCTGCGCAGATAGTGAATAACGTGATTAGCTTGAATTAAATTTAGTCCGAAACCAGCACACTTTGGAGATAATACAAGAACTTCAAATTCAGATGGCCTCTCTCCATCCGGCCCAAATGACGCTGTGTATTTTTTTCGCTGTCCAGCAGGAGTGTCACCATTGATAATATTCACAGTAATGCCATATTCCGCCTCAATAGCATTCTTTAACTTATACTGCACAGCTCTCCTATCCGCAAATATCAATACTTTTTCATTTCTTTCTTTAACGTCCTTCAATAGCTTTAGTGTTTCCAATAATTTTGGTGACACATAATCTGTTGGAAACACCACATCGTACGCGCCCTCCATTAGCTCTGGATTTGTTAATGCCATAACAATAAGTTGAAAAAAATGTAGAAAATTCGATATTGTTTGATCGGACTTAAAAGCAGCTATTATTTTCTTGCATAGTTGCACCTGCCTATCGTCAATCATACAAAGACGTGGTTTTTCTTCTTTTTTGGGAAGCTCATCCTTCAGATGTTCGTCCTTTGTCCGTCTCAATACAATTGGAGAGAGCACTTCCTTTAAATCTGCAATATTGCGTTCATACTCACTATCATCGGCCTTGCGATTACCATATTTTTTATTAAACTCTCTAAGCGGCGGTAGATATCCAGGATTCGAATAATCAAGGATGGACCATAGCTCAGATATTGAATTTTCTATAGGGGTAGCCGTGGATGCTATCTTAAAATCTCCGTCCATTGCCAATACGGCCTGCGTTCTAGCACTTGCCGGATTTTTTATAAACTGAACTTCATCACAAATAATCACACTAAATCGAACTTTTCCTAAGTATTTCTGGTTTTTCAAATGTGTCTGATAGCTTATGGCGTTAACATCCCATAGTTTTACATCCTCAATGTCATCGTCGGCCATCTTACCCCTGATAACATTAAATGATATTGATGGTACAAATTTCGATAATTCTTTTTCCCACTCATCCAATAATATGGGTGGAACAATAAGTAGAGATGGTCTCAGAAGATCCTGGCTTTTTAATTTAGCAAGCATTGCAGATATCTGAATTGTCTTGCCCATGCCCATATCATCCGCCAAGAGGCAACCATTAAGGGATTTGTTTGCTTTTACCCAATCAAGCCACCCATAACCGTATTTCTGATAGTCTTTTAGTTGATATTGATCCGAAAACAACTCGCTCATTTCAACACTATAATCATGAGGCGGTTTAATGTGGAGAGCTGAACTCTCCTTATATGTTATTGTGTCAATATTGGATTTCGTAATCAGACCCAATGGCTGCCCATCCCTGCTTTTTTTAGAGACAATTTTTTTCAATTCATCCGTTATTATTATATCTTTTCCTTCATAACATATGCTTTCTTCTCCATTTTCCTCCGCCTCCTGAATCAACTCCCTCATCTTTTCCATTACTTTCTTATCATTCACAGGGATGCCGTTTGATGGCTCTTCGTCTGAACCTTCAACGTCAGGAGTAATAGGCATAAGTTCTAAATCAATCCATTCAGTGCCATCCTCATCCTTGAACACATTAATTTTAGGCGCATATAGCACCCCATATCCAACGACCCTGTCACCATAGTCATCAAGATTGAATCCTTCAAGACACTCATTAGGATTATCAAGCAGTAAATGTTTCTCATCTTTGGAATAATGCGACTTTCTTCTAAATGAACTTATTGCCTTCTTAGCATCATCACTCAGTACATATCTCTTTCTCTGCGTACCGCTATCGATACGAGTTAATATTTCTTGATGTGGTGGGGTAGAACGAACCAAATCCTCAAACTCTTCATTATTTCCAGACTCGATATCCAATCCAATATCAATTCCTCCGTCTACAGCCGTTATTAACCTTGGCCTAATCGATGATACATCTTCCACTTCCTCATATATAAGACGACCGCCGACGATTTTGATGTCACCTTCATCGCAAAGCCGCTTTAACTTAGCACCTAGCCTAAAATTGTCTTCCTGTTCGGTGATCCTGGACTCATGCTCGCTAATTAGTCGACATGCTGTATTTTGATTTTGAGAAAGTAAGATACTCGTAACATCGTCTATTTCAACCCTGGGAGATGTAGCTGGATCACTCTGATTATGACCATATGAATATGACTTAATGATACGAAACCCTCTACTGCGAAATGCCCCGATAGATTTCAATTCAAGCACACCGTTTCCTATTTGTGGTATTTTTAAAAAACGCCTTACACTTTCGGATAGCAATAATTCATCATCATCCTTACCAATGGCAACATTTGACGATTTTCTCTGCAGCGAATCGTAAATCAAATCGATAGGAATAATTATTGAACCGTCTTTCTCACTTATTGCATCAATTTCTTTAAGAGCTAATAGTTCGTATTTTACCCCCTCATGTTTATTCCAATAGTCATCCTCGAATGAAGATACATGTTTATCATTTGAGTATATACTATACTCGCCATAATCGAATGTATACTGAGAGAGTATCATGATTTTAATGCTTTATTTATGAGTGTATTCGCTCTGTTCATCCATATCTGCCCCTGATGTGCTATCCACCCCTCACCACGGTCACTTCCGTGGTAGGCATTTACAACTTTATCTCTATATTTCATACTTTCTAGATTTGTAATTTTATTGGGTATTGGTATTACACCTTTTTCGTAAACATAAATTGCACCAACCTCCTTAAACTCTACAAAAACATAGCTTTTAATTGTAATAGCAAAAACCTCTATATCACCTCGATATTCTATCTCCTTGATATCATCAATATAACGCAGATGTCTTTTCCAGAATAGGATCCGTTGATTATCAGTATCATCTTGAAAAAATGCTTCTAGTCGTGCGCCTAATGCCCACTCCTGATATAATTCCTGTGCTTTATTACTTAGACGCAACCATTGCGGTGTCTTAGTCGGTTTCAATTGTCTACGTGCCATTTCGAACAGGGGATGATCTGTATCATTCCTGAGTTTTTCCTCCTTAGCTTCCTCAAAATATAAGGGAATTGCGTAATCCCATACCTTAGAATGCACTCTCTGAAGGCCTTCGTTCTTCAGTAATTCCATAATCGACTTAAGCGACAATGTTTCCAAATACGAGATAAACATTGTTTCATCACTACAAAGCATCTTAAGCGAATCATCTCTTATCCTGTACGTCTTAATCATACCAAGCTTAGCTGGCGCATCGGATAGCCCTATATTTTGAGACTTTATAATAAAACTAGCGATATTCCTAACAACATCCCCTTTAAAAAATACATCGCGATTCATCGACCACACTTCCCACCCATCTTCGCTAATACGCTCCTTCTTTATATTCTCGTATAAATACTCTTTTGCTAAAGCATCATCGTAATTATCGAAATAGTATCCAAGAATAGTTACGGTAATTATTTTAGAAGTTGAATATTGCAAACACTCGTAGAATATATCTAGCAATGCATTGTCACGCAGTACTGTGGATATCTGCGAAAGTCTTTCCAAAGCATGTAGGTCTGGACGATCTTCCGCAAGCCTTGTGTCTAGATACTTGCGGAGCATATTAATATACATTTCAACATCAAGACGAACAGGCTCACCCGTAGGGACCTTTATTATTCTCTCTAATTCCTTTACCAGATTATGCAGTCTATGTGGCGTAAATTCAATTTCCATATCCAGCTAGCCCTCGTTATCTTCAACACCTATCAAATCTCTCATCATTTTTTCGTACTGCAATGTAAACCTTACTACGACCCTCCTATCTTTAGACCTCATCATTTCATTTTCACCCTTATGTTTAGCATCCGCAAAGCTACGCCCCAATGTAACCATATATTTTCTAAGCTTGTCTGAGCATGCGTCGTCACTGTTCATCATAACATATCGACCGACAGAATAAGCTCTGCGCTGACTTAAATCCAAATCACTCAAATACCTTTCATCTCGTTCGAATGAAGCATGGCCTTCTATCATTATGCGATCCAACTTATTTTTTGCAAACCGTTCGTCGAATAACACAGCAAAATATATAGGCATAACTTGATCTAACAAAGTTCGCGCAGGTTTCAAAAGAACGTCACTATTTTTTATAAACCAAAAATTATCTATTTCTTTAAACTCAATATTACCTGTATCTGGATCGACATCTACATGGTCATAGTCCTTAAGTCTCTCCAGCAGTTCTTTCGCGATATTTTTTCTTAGATCGATATTCTCTCCAATTTTCCTTTCATATTGAATTGTAGCAACAACAACAATAGCTAACAGCACGAACAACAAACCCGCCATTAGGTCACTATATGAAATCCAATAGTTAGTCTGATGCCTTTTTTTAGCAGCCATCTATAAGCACCTTTATCTTCCAAACAGTCTAAAGCCCTTGCGTGTATTTTTATTCATTTCATCAGATATTTCTTTAAGGTGACTAGCTAACATACTTGGTAGTTGCTCCGTAGCCTTCCTATAGACATTTTCCACACCACCCACGGCGCGATCTATCTCTGTGGGCAATCTATTGAAACCCTGTTCGATTTCCTGAAAGCTGGTTCTTAAAGCTGTATTTGTGGATGTCATTTGTGTATTTAATTCAATAAATTGGTTAGTGATGGTAGCGTTAAATTCATTAAGTGTTTTCTGAAGTTCGCTTGTATTGTTCTGTACCGCACCATTGAATATACCAATCTGTGCTGTAAACTTCGTAACATCATCATTTAATCTGTCCAGCCATGTCGTGACGTACGTTCCCGCTCGTGACAACTCGTCGTCAAATTTTGACATAGAGGTTTGAATGCCATTTACAATCCCCTTTTCAAATGATGAGAACTGTTTTTGTAGTTCTTCAACCAGCGAAGTTAGTCGCTCCCTTTCCTCCTTCCAATTGGTACACATTAATGCAACGCTCTCCTTAGCAACGGATGTGAACTCTTCTTGCAATTTAGACAAACCTTGCAAAGCATCTGGCAATTTTTCTAAACGTTCTGCTGATACAGCAAGGTCTCGTGATATATTTACCATTGACGGCAGAATTCGTTCAAACTTATCCACTAACTCGGATGTACTGTTTACGCTCTTTTCAAAATTGATGATAACTTCATTTTGAAGTCTTGCACTATCTTCTAGCTTCTTTGAAATATCGCCGAACCTACCTATTGTCCCATCAATACTCCCCATCACCTTTGTCACAATTTCCTGACTAGAATTACCGGCAATAGCAACAGAGTTTTCTAACGCCTTCTGTATTTGGGTAAGTGTTTCAGAAACAGTTTTTGATACAGCCGCACCAATATCATCTGACATAGTTTCCAATGCATTAACAATCTGCGACAGCTCTTGATTTCTAGCCTTCCCCAGGTTATCGTTGATCTCTAATAACAACTTTTCCTGGGTTATCCTAGACAGCCTGCTATTAATGGCCATTTGAAACTTATGGAGATTGCTTTTAAAATCACCTGTAACGCGACGCTCAATAGCAAGAAATATAAGACTAAACGTAATTCCTATGATTGACGTTATAAAGGCAATGCCAGCACCATGCAGCAACTCTCCCATACGTGGTTGCCCTACTTCACCACCAATAGATTTGAATAGAGCAAAGAGAATACCAAGAAATGTCCCTGCGATTCCCAACGCTGTAAACACCCCTGGGTAGTGTTCCAGTTTTGATTCATCCGTACCCAAAGATCTGTAAATATTATCCTCTGAAAGAATTAATTCGCAATTCTGAACATTGCAGCCATTTTCTGTTGTTAACTCCTTATATTCCTCAATTAATAATCTCAATGCAGGCAATTGCTTACCAACTTCGCCCAAGTCCAAAGAATCACATTTCTCAATTCGTTGAGATTCTTCCAATAGAAGGTGTGAATACTTTTTTACTTCTTTGAGACTGAAGCAACCCCTAACGAATATATATACAACCAATATGGCAAAGCCTATTAAGACAACATCAGGTGGAATGCTAGCTAGGCAATATCCAAGAGCATCTGTCAAAGTACTATCTGGGCGTATCTTCTCCACAAAGCTACCAATAAAACCCATATCACCCCCATGTAACTGCTAAATACATCATGTTTCTCTTATATCAGTGACCTTACCCCCAAAAACTATAACACGGCGAAGTTGAGTAATTCGGCAATTGTCCGCTCTTCGATATTCAAACCATCTTTTCCCAAACAGATCATCTAAAACTTTGTTTTTACACTGACATCCCACAACCAGTTCTATACTCCCCCAAGACACTCACGTTCGATCATCGCTGAAAGCTTTTTGAGGGCATTCAAATGTTCTTGAGCTATTCGTCTGTCCTCTTCGACATCGCCGCTGGTGACATATCCGCGATGGGCTGTAAGGTTGTGACCCTCTATAAGGCCGCGCATCTGGGAAAATTCGGCTGAACTGTAAAGATATCTGAGGCTGTCAATGGTGTCCTCCTTCCTGTATCCCTTGGCATAAAAACATACAGTATCGTCATTCGGATATTTTTCATTCTTCTCAAGCTTGATGACTCTGGAGTAACCCGGGTTTCTCACCACGCCGCGCACGGCCATCGACAGATGAATTAAAGCATCGGCCACGTTGCCAGAATTCGACCAATAGTTTGGGAGATCGCTCAGGAGAGATTCGCAGGTGGCGATGTCGATCTTCGCCCTTTCAAAGATCGCCCTGTGTCCGGAACGTTCCTCTGTGTCTTTCTGTATGTCTTTCTCTGTGTCGCATTCGGACCCATCATAGGATGAAGGTATGAAAACACGAAGAGGTCTTTCAGGTTTTCCGCTGAACAATCGTTTGAGTTTTGACAAGAACATGTGTTCCCCCCTTGATAATCACTCTAGCCCGTTTTGCACATGAATCTAGCCATCTGGAATCCATCGTGATATCTGCGACCGATTTTGAATTCCTTTTTCAAAGTTCCTTCTGATAGGAACCCCAACTTTTTGTAGAATTTTATGGCGGACTCGTTGCCGGTCATGACGGTGAGCTTTATTTTTTTGATACCTGCTTTCAGGCACCACTCAAAGAGCCGCTTCATCATCGCGGCACCCACTCCCCTTCCTCGCCAGCTATCAAGAACCGAGATGCCCATGTCGATTACATGTTTGTTTCTTTTTCTGGAGCCGCCGGTTGCTCCCAGAACTCCTATGATGGAACCCTGATGTTCCGCAACTATGAGGATAGAGTTTTTTTGGGAATGATTTTTGATGAACGCCCGTTCATCTTTGAGATTTGCAGGAACCTCGTCAGGCTCGCTCAAAAGCCACTTGCTGTCACGACTAACGCTCTTGAAAAGTTTGAGGAGTTCCTTCGCGTCCTGAAGTTTGGCCTTCCTGACGACAAATTCATATTTAAACATGGAAAGCCCCTTTCAATCTGTTCGAATTTCAATCTGTTCGAATCTATCAAACGGAAATGATAGTGCAATCGTGCAATTCCGGTCCCGGAGCAAAGGAGGACGGAAATCGTGCCAATTCATTATTTAATTTTCACACTCATTCCCAGCACCCTAGATATGTTTAATAAGTTTGAAAATTTGATATCTTTACCGCTTTTGAAATTGCTTATTGTGACCTGCGTCAACCCCGTCTTTTCAGCAATCTCCCTGATAGTTATCCCTTTTTCTTCCATTTTTTTGAACAAAATTTGGGAGGCCTTGGCCACACTTTCGATGCTACAATCGCTCAGTTTAACCCCAATTTTTTCTGCTATTTCCAAGACAGAAGGATCTAGTTCAACCATTTTCAATATATTTTCCTCATTCATCCTCGTAAGCAGCAAAAATAGAGTGAGCTTCGGCCAATTTAGTTTGTCGTTCTTGTAAATCACAAATTCCGTTCTATCATCGTTCCAACGACTGTCAAAAAATTGCAAAAACCTATACAAGTTCACATCTTCATCAGAAGGCCTTTCAAAAAAAATCACAATGTCATCATTGCGTCTTTTTACGTTGATGACCTTGGTTTCTATGCTCAGCTGTAGCGCATTTATGAACTCGCTTAGTTCTTGTTCTGAGGGTTTCATCTCTTGCTCCTGTATAGATCCAATAGATCTTGTATCGTATTCATCCCATCCAAGGCCCGTTTCCTGTAGGCAAAGGCATTTGCCTCATCGGCATTTCGAAGCGGTACAATCTTTTTTAGGTTATCTTCAGAAAGTTCACCCAGTCTTTTTTGAGTGGGCGTGCTAATCCTCCTCTTGAGAATAGCCGGACTGCCGATCTCAAATAGATGCAAGTAATCAGGCAAACTCCCTTCGTATTTCAAAAACCCGTGAGCTGAATCAACCGGAATGATCAAGCCGTTCCTGAAATCGTATAAATAATTGGCATCGTGGCGATCGAGCTGGCCCGTCACCCAGTCAAAGGTGCTACAATCAAAAATGTTTCTTGCATCAAGCACCATTTTACCGGTGCTTTTTTTGTAGGTACGCCCATCCGGACAATCAAACCAAACTTGAACAGTTGTAAGTTCATCAAACAGCCAAAGTTTTGGGGCAGGGATGCCTATCGAAGACGCGAAACTATAGGCCCAAAATTCGCGCTCGGCCAAGGTGCCCGATTGCACATCAATTTGACATTCAACGTGGTTTCTCTCCGACACACGTTTTAGGAAAAATTTGCCTTTTTGGGTCTGGTATAATTCTTGAACCGCTGTTTGCCCTCTGGATGGATAGCTATCCATCGCTAGAGGCAGCCTCTCTCCATTTGCTATCAGTTCCTTTATTTCTGAAGTGGTAATTAGGTTCTCAGCCATATATAAAGTTTACTTTATCAAGTTTACTTTATCAAGTTTAATTTGTCATACCCTAACTAGCTTATTTTAAAGGAATTTTACCTTGTTCATATTTGCTCCGTCAAATCGATTGTTTTCTGTCCTCCGTCCTCCGTCAGATCGATTGTTGCTCTGTCTGCACTTGCCCCACCCAGACGGATCTCAGCGAAGGCAACAGTTTATACTTGCGCTCTATGCCTTTTCTTTACCTTTGCCCGCCCAGCTTCAAACCAAGTCCGGCATATTCTTCATACATTTCATCTTTGCCGCGCTTTCTTGCGCCCTGCGCCACTATTGCCGTTCGGCGCGCTATCTCGGATTTGACAAGCTCACGATGCTCGTCGCCGAGGCATGGGTGATCGAGTATCTTCCATAGCGCCTTTATGCGATAGACATCGAGCCCCCACTGTTTTGAAAGCTGCCCTTCGTGGCCGCCGCGTTTTACGATGAGCGCATCATCCATCGTATAGATGGGATACTGAAGCGCCAAGCGAAGCCACAGATCGTAGTCCTCACAGGCCGGAAAGGATTCATCAAAACCACCGACATCCTCAAAAACAGTTTTTTTCATCATGACGGCCGACGGCGAAACGATGCAAAGAGGCAGACATTCCCTAAAAATCCAGCCGGAACACTTTTTGTGTTTTTTCATGGGATTCACACGCCTGCCGTGCCTTTCCCATAATTCTTCGGTCTGACAGATCACAATCTCCGATGCGGACTTCAAAAAGGCCAGTTGCATTTCGAGCTTTCGGGGAAGCCACAAGTCATCTGAATCGAGAAACGCAATTTTATCGCCACGCGCAAGGTTAACGCCCCTATTTCTTGCAGCCGATACACCCTTGTTATCCTGTCTCTCGTAGATCAATCTGGCATCATCAAACGACAAGACCGCATCGTGAGTATCGTCGCTGCTGCCATCGTCGATTATTATCAATTCGAAATCGGCAAAGGTCTGCAAAAGCACGGATGCAATCGCCTCCTTCACAAAAGACGACCTATTGTAGGTGGGAATTACTACACTTACCTGCGGATGTTTTATCTTCATCAAAACGGTGCCATGTCGTCGGCGTCTTGCATATGCGCAACGGGAGGCTCGACATAATCATCAACACCGACGGCAAGATCGTCAAAACGGGTATAGGAACCGCGAAAAGCAAGCATGAATTTGCCTGTCGGACCGTTTCTTTGTTTGCCGATTATAATTTCGGCCTTGCCGGCATCGGGACTTTCACGATTGTACATTTCATCGCGATAGACAAACATTATGACATCGGCGTCCTGCTCTATAGCTCCCGATTCGCGAAGATCGGAGAGCTGGGGCCTCTTATCCTGTCTGGCCTCCACTCCGCGGTTTAACTGGGAAAGGGCCACCACCGGAACCGAAAGCTCCTTGGCCAATGCCTTGAGCGCTCTGGATATCTCTGAAATTTCACGTTCGCGGCTTTCTATCCTGCCTATACCTCGCATGAGTTGGAGATAATCGACGACGATAAGACCAAGACCGTAATTTTTTTGCAGACGTCTCGCCTTGGCCCGCAATTCCAGTACGTTGATGGCAGGGGTGTCGTCTATGAATATCGGGGCTTCGGAAATCAACCCGGCTGCACGCGTAAGCTTTGGCCAATCGCTTTCAGCAAGAAAACCCCCGCGCAACTTGGACGCATCAACTTCCGCCCTCGAACAAAGCATACGCTGAACAAGCTGTTCTTTTGACATTTCAAGCGAGAAAATCGCGCAAAGAGTTCCGCTCTCTATGGCTGCATGCTCGCAGATATTGATGGCAAAAGCTGTCTTCCCCATACTAGGACGACCGGCGACTATTATAAGATCTGATTTTTGCAGTCCGCAGGTCAGCCGATCTAACTCTTTGTAGCCGGTAGAAGTTCCCGTTATGAGTTCTTTGCGCTCGTAGAGCTGTTCGATCGCCTTGAAGCTGTCTTTGACGACATCGCGCACGCAGACAAAACCCTGCCTGAGTCTTTTTTGGGCGATATCGAAGATAATTTTTTCAGCGCTATCGACGCATTCATCGACGTTGCCTTCTTCCATGTAGCCGCGTTCGGCTATCTGCGTGGCACCTTCAATGAGTTTTCGAAGAATGGCTTTTTCACGGACTATGCGCGCATAAGATCCTACGTTCGCAGCGCTTGGCACTTTATCCACAAGAGATGCCAGATACACTGCGCCGCCGGTCTCTTCGAGACTGCCGTTATTTTTAAGATGCGTCGTGATCGTAACCAGATCTGCCGGCTCGTTTTGCTGATAAAGCGCTATAATGGCATCGAAAATCCTGCGATGGGCGGGCCTGTAAAAATCGTCAGACGAAATCTCCTCGACAACTCTATTTATCGCATCGTTGTCGAGGAGAATTGCGCCGAGAACCGATTGCTCTGCATCCTGACTCTGCGGCGGAACCTTCAGATTTCGGGTTTCCATCAAGGCCGTCATCTAGTTCCCCATCACTTTTTCACCACCCAGATTTTAACGATACCGTTCACCTCGGAATGAAGGCGAATACCGACATCGAAGATGCCTATCTGCTTTATCGGCGCCTCGAGCTTGATGTCGTGCTTATCTATCATAAAGCCTTCGCCACGAAGGGCATCGGAGATGTCTTTGGTAGTCACCGAACCAAATATTTTATCCTCTTCTCCCGCCTCGCGACCGATGGTTATGGATAGCTGCCCAAGCTTTGCAGCAATCGCCTCGGCCTCGCCTTTGCGCTTTTGCTGTTTTGCGACAACGATGCGCTTGTTGTGTTCGAACTGCTTCACGTTCTTGGTGTCGGCAACTACAGCCTTTTTGCGGGGAAGCAGGAAATTTCTTCCATACCCTTCCTTGACATTGACTATATCTCCGGCTCTTCCAAGATTTAAAACGTCTTCCTGTAAAATTACCTGCATGATATTCCTCCTACGGATTTTGGTGACCGAACTTGAGCTTACGCGTCCTGAAGTTGATCCAGACATCGGCAAGCCCTAATGCGACTATCACCACGCTGATACTTTGAAAAAATAAAATGATCAAGACATAGGCGGCCAACCTCAAAAGAGGAAAGCGCACGCCTTGTAAAACATGGGCTATTACAGCCAAACCCTGAAAAAAATAAAGGGCCAGAACTGTTATAAGTCCGTTTGCGACAAACATCTTCACCCATGCGGAACGTATTAGATATGAATCGGCGAAAAAAAATGCGCCGCAGGCTATCACCACCCAGACCATGTAGTCGGGCATACGAAATTTCGTCATACTACCGGAAGCCTTTGCGAAGCGGCGTTTTCCGGCAAATCGTCTGCCCATGACCAGATTTATTACCACAGTGAACAGGGCATACACGAAAACCATAGAGGGCATGATCCTGACTGCAAAGGCGGCTATGGCATCTTTGTTGCTTTCGAGCACATCTAGGTAAGCACTATCGACTCCGGCAGCCCTGTTGACCGCCACGATGTCGCCTATGACTCCGCCTATATACCCTTCCGCTTTGAAGACGACATTTCCGGAACTTGCAGACCATGCTACAATGGCCACGAGAAACAAAACCGCAAGGGAATATGCCAAGGCCCTTGCACCGCTTCTGACATCCGGATGGCCGATCCTACGCCCCTCTCCGAGAACAAATCCAATGATTGCAAAAAAACAGAAATAGCCGGAGCCAGAGACCACCAGAGACCACGAAGAAAGATGGCCCTTAAGACCCACCACAGGAAGCGGGATATAGGACACGACCACACTTCCCAAGGAAGAGACCGCAAAAATATAAAAAGACATTACCGCCAATGCGGCCATTATCGATGCCGAAACACCGCCGCCTGACTTGTCGGTAACGCATGCGTACAAAAGCGGTAGCGGAGTAAGGATCACCAGAAAGCCGCTTGAATAAAGCAGCAAGGCTAGTCCAGCACATATAGCGTTCTTTTTTGAAACAGCGATCATCATCTCGAAAGCGCCCTTTCGGTTCATCCAACCATCTGAAGCTGGGTTGCTGTGTATGGTATGAGAGCCATCATTCTGGCCCTTTTAATAGCAAGGGTTATTTCCCTTTGGTGCTTGGCACAATTACCTGAAATGCGCCTCGCCACTATTTTACCACGCTCGGTAATAAACGGAGAGAGGAGCCTTCCCTCCTTAAAGTCTATCGTAATTTTTCTATCGGCACAGAAACGGCATACGCGGGGACGGCTGATGGTACGCGGTTTTTTCTTGCCTTTGCCTTTCATATTTTTTCTAAAAGCCA
>Ga0351893_10240_pt1 | contig 13588 bp, 7 predicted proteins | sample TotcelFGM3001K15_FD_206765 | JGI IMG/M metagenome (GOLD analysis project Ga0351893, IMG submission 206765) | Enriched cells from coal bed in the Powder River Basin, Montana, United States - Total cells FGM rep3 HSBNCT.FGM.300.1.K15 ...
GGCTTTGCGCGCTGGAAGCGACGTGGTGACAAAGCTGAACGATGGTTTTCCCGCTCAGGAAAAAGCCTATTACGACGAGTACATCGCCTGGGAAAAGAAATATGGACGGCAAGATCGGGCCGGTGATCCCATGGCCTTCGCCGCTCGGGATATCGATGAGTCGGATTGGAAGAAGGTTTCCCTGCCGGGCGAACTCTCAGCCCTGGGGCTTCCTGACAGTGGCGCGGTTTGGTTCCGTCGTAAGATTGATTTTACGGAAGACATGGCTCGTGACGGCTACATGGTCATCATGCCGGGATACATCAATGGATATCACGAGGTTTATTGGGACGGGGAAAAGATATCGGGAAGCACCACGCCGTCCACGGATTACCCGGGAGCCAAGGCGCTCTATCGCATCTCACAATCCGCAAAAATCGCGCCCGGTCCTCACGTGCTGGCGCTGCGTGTCTTTCAGCCTGTCGGTAAGTCGAAGGTGGAAGGCAAGGCGGGGGCCATGAGCCTCACCCCGATGGATTATCCGCTCAATGGGGAGTGGTTGGCGAAGGTCGAGTTTACTCTTCCCGAGCTTGAAAAGACGGCAGCCGCAGAGCGGCCCCGACCGCCTCGCAAGCCTCCGCTGGTGCACCATGTGGCGTCGCAGCTCTACAACGGCATGATCGCTCCGCTCGTGCCGTATGGCATCCGTGGTGCCATCTGGTATCAGGGAGAGACGAATGCGGGACGGTCGATTCAGTATCACACGTCGTTTCCGCTCATGATACAGGACTGGCGGCAGCGCTGGGGCAGGGGAGACTTCCCTTTCTATTTCTGCCAGTTGGCCAACTACGGCCCGAAAACGGATCAACCTGAGGATAGCGGCTGGGCAGAGCTGATCGAGGCTCAGCAGCAAACCTTGAGACTACCTGCCACCGGCATGGCTGTGCTGATCGATACCGGCATGACGGAGGATATCCATCCGCTGAATCGCAAGGATCAGGGGGAGCGTTTGGGAGCGGCTGCTCTCGCGCAGACTTATGGAGTCGATGTTCCCCATACGGGACCGCTCTTTGCATCGATGGCTCGCGAGGGAAATGCGATCCGTATCCACTTTAAGAATGCCGAGGACGGACTGGAGGCGAGGCCCCTTCCGGAGACGCATATTCTGCGTTATCAGGCCCGCACGAAGGCGATTACGGCTCCGCTCAAACTACCCAGTCCGGGTAGCGAAGTTCAGGGATTCGCCATCTGTGGCGAGGACCGGGTCTGGAAATGGGCGCAGGCCAAGATCGACGGTAAAGACGTCATTGTCTCTTCGCCGGAAGTTCCGCAGCCGGTGGCTGTGCGATATGCATGGGCCGGAAATCCGACCTGCAATCTCTATGGCCGCAATGGCTTTCCAGCCTCACCCTTCCGCACGGATGATTTTCCCCTTATCGGTAATAAGCGATACAATCAGGACGACTGGCCGAAGTTGGAGACGGTAACGCCCGCCGCAGCGGAGTAAGCGCAAGGATCTCATTGTCATATCTGCCGATCTCATGCAGAGATCAGCGGATATGAGTGAACGACCGGACTGGGTTCAGATTGGAATCTGGGGCGATAGTATTATCCATGGTGGCCGCGATACCGTGATGGGCGGATGGGTGACGAGACTGAAGATGTACTGCGTGTCCCGCCAGTTGGGGGATCACATTTTCAATCTCGGTCTGGGAGGAAATAACAGCACGGAGGTGCGGAATCGGATTGATGCGGAAATCGTCGCCCGGACAGTCCATATCGATCACGCATTCGTCTCAGTCGGTGTGAATGACATCACGAACAAGAGCAAACTGACCTCACCGGAAGTTTACGAGGAGAATCTCCAGCGGATCATTGAGATCATCCGGGCTCGGGGAAAAAGTCCACATCTGCTGACGATGACTCCGATCCAGAGAGCGCTGGAGGAATGGCATCAGTACAACGACATCATTGTGCGCACGGCTAAGACGTGTAAGGCGGGGCTCATCGATTTGCGTCGTTGCGATCTTACGGAACATACAGCGGATGGTGTCCATCCCGATGCCGCCGGTCATGAAAAGATCTTTCAGGACGTCAAAGCTCAGCTTCTCGCCCAGGGGATCATTCCGGCCGAGTCGGAGGTCTGACTACCTCATGCTTACTGTCGGTTTCTCGGCGGGAGTGCCATCGTGGTTTTTGGGCTTGTCGCAGAAATTCACGGTGCCGTTGCGATAGACTCCGATGCAGGTCACATCGGGGGACACGCCTGCGGGGAAGGCTCGGAAGTTGACCGAGATGCGCGGCTTGAGATTTAGATTAGGAGTCACGCGATGATAGACGTGACCATGTAGGAGCACGAGAGTGCCTGCCCGTGGTGTGAGGGTGATTTCCTGCTCCATGGCCTCCTGATGGCCGCCGGGAGGGATCCTGCCGAGGCGGTGGCTGCCGGGGACGAAGATGATAGCCCCATCCTCAAGGCTGACGTCCTCGGTGTAGATGAGACGGTTGAGGTTGAACCCGGAATCATCCGAGGGACAATCCTGATGCCAAGCCTGTCCACGACCGCCTCCGACGGAAAACATCACCAGGCTTCCCGGATCGGTAAACCCCGGCCCCAGCACGGCTTCGGTCACGGTTTGAAGTTTTTCATGCCGATGCAGTTGCTGAAAAGTGGCATTTTCATCTCGCAAGGGATCCCATGGAATCACATCGCAATCGAAGGCTTTCTCATTCGATCTGGTGTGAGACGCCGTGAAGGCCAGTGCGTCTTTCTCGTAACTGGAGAAGTGCGAGCGGAGAGCGGCATTCACCGGGATGAGCTCGTTGCTGCCAAAGAAGGAGGGAAATATCACGACGCCCCATCGGGAAAAACTCTCGGCGAGACCTGCTGCATCAAGGGTGACGGGAGTGAGTGAAGGAAGATCGAGGATGGAAAAATTTGACGTTGAATATCGATTCATGCGGCTTAGCTTAGCCGTCACCCCCCATTTCCGGAATGCACGGAGCGGGAATAATCCTTGCACTAATCGAAGACCATGGCCCAAGTCCGTTGCGTTTTTTCGTGGCATTTTCCGATCGAGAAAAACCACCGCTGCCTGCCCCATGAGCATTCCTGCACGGAGATCGTCTTTTCCGCTGGTACGGAGGGAGTGTTGCATCAGGGAGGAAAGAGTTTCGCCTACGGGGATGGATCCGTCTTCGTTTACCAACCCGGCAGCACGCACTGGGTGGAGAACTCCCGGGGTGGGGAGCATGTCTGCATCGGCGTCGTCGGCTGCGAGGCGGAACGGATGCCCTCTGGGGTCTTTCAAGCTTCGGACCTCATGACGGCCCGGTTTACGGAAATCAAGGAAGCCTTATCTCAAGTCGATAGACTTCAGTCCCGTCGTCTCGATCTGCTGGCTGGTCTCGTGGTTTGTGACCTGATGACCCTGCAGCCGACGCTATCGTCATCGGTACGTTCCCATGCGGAGAGAGCGCGGGAGATCCTGGAAGATTCCCTGACAGAGCCGATTTCCCTGAAGGAGTTGGCTGGTCACCTCTTCGTCAGCCGGGAGTATTTGCGGCAATTGTTTCGCCGAGAATTTGGAGAATCGATGATGAATTACCTGATCCGCCGGAGGGTTGAGTTTGCGACGAGCCTGCTGGAGTCTACGTCGGATTCCGTTAAGGAGATCGCGGCTCAGGCGGGGTTTCCTAATGAATATTACTTTTCCCGGGTGTTTCGTCGTGTGAAGGGCATGCCGCCATCGGCCTGGCGTCGGCAGAAAAGGTGATGATGAAATTGTACTCAGGCTTGAGCTTATTTGGCGCTTTGACATTCTTTACAGTTATGTCGGCTCTCTCTTCCGAACTGCCCGGAGTCTTTGTTATCGGTGATAGTATCAGTATGCACTACGGGCCCTTTTTGGAGGAAGGCTTGCGGGGGGATTTCCTGTATGATCGTAAGCGGGATACGGAAGAAGAAAAGGGGTGGGCGGATCTTGATATTGCCAAAGGAGCAAACGGCGGCAACTCCCGGCAGGTGCTGGCTTATCTGCGAGATCGACTGGAAAAGGCCCCCATTCAGGCGGACGTCCTTGTTTTCAATTGTGGCCTTCACGACATCCGCACAGATGTAGCCACGGGCCGAAAGCAAATTCCCATCGCTGAGTATGAATCCAATCTTCGCGAAATCATTCGTGTGTCGGAGGCGATGGGATTGGAGCCTCTCTGGCTGAATACGTGTCCGGTCATTGATGATGTGCACAATGCGAAGATGTCCTGGCATCGTTACGACAAGGATGTCCTAGCGTATAATGAAGTCGCTGAGAAGGTCATGGAGGAGCATGGCGTGACGGTCGTCGATTTTTACAAATTCTGCGCCAGGCAGCTTCCGGAGGGACTTGCGGATCATGTTCATTTCAAGCCGGAGGCGCGAAGTAAGCAGGGTGGTCTCAGGTTTGCCGTCACGATTGATCTTGTCGATGGCTACGGTACGGTAACCGGTAAGGCGGGAAATCAGCCATGCATCCTTCTTCACGGGTGAGTGTCGGCCCGTTTGAGCAAAGGTGACAAATACGCCGCCATCCCGGACGTACTTCTCAATTTCATTCACCATCTTCTCGTCCATGATGGAGGTATTGGAATCCAGGATCATCTTATACCTCGCAGCGTCACCATCCTGAAAGGAGGACTCGGTCAGTCCGTCGCCGTCATAAATCGAGCGTAAGACGGAACGAAGATTCCAGTCCCAGTACCCGGATCGCAGATTCGTATTCGGATCAGAGGCCCACGGAAATAAGCCCAGGACCAGCCCCCTTGTCGAGTAGAGCGCGGCCACCTCTGGCTGCGGCGAGTGGTACTTGCCCACCATCGTCACGATATTGAGATTTTCGTCGAAGTGCTTGCGGATGTCTGGTGGCCACATGATCCATCCGACATGAATGAAGTAGTCCAAACCCTGGACGCCTTCAGTGTGCAGAAGACCGATCTTCCTTTTGAAGTTCTCTATGTTCTTGGACGGACCACCGGGTTCCAAGGAGAAGGGTAATTGCGCTCCACGCATGATGGAGGGCAGGTAGTCATTCCAGAAAGCGAGCATGTGACCCGTGTTTTTGAAATTGCCACCGTATTTCAGGGCAAGCTGCTTGATGCCGTCAGCGTAGAAATCCGGCGCCATGAGGTCGATCTGGCGATCCCGGTCCACCTGCCGAATCATGTCGATCCCACGCTCGGCCATTCTGACACGGGTCCATTCCTGCCACTCGATGAAGTCCACCCACTCGGCATTACGACCTGCGGTGAAATTCGGATATTGCAGCGGCTCTTCACCACTGAGGTACACCTTGTACGCGATAAAGCCTTTCGGCAAACGCACCGCCAACAGGTTTTTCCCGGCGCGCAGCGTATCGGTGACTTCGACCGCTTCCCAGTGCGGAATGGTATGCTCCAGCGAGGTCTCGCTGAGTTGCTTGCCATTCAGCGAGATGGAGACCTTGCCAGGATACACGCGATTCAGACTCCAGACATAGAGCCAGACACGGGGATGTTTGGAGAGCCATTCGGCAGGCACTTCAAAATGGCGTCGAAAAACCGCCGGACGCCTCGGCAGGAACATTTGACGATCATGTCCCGGAGCGACGATCTCCGGCCACGTCGAGTCATCGAAGCTCTCGGCAAACCATTCTAGCGGAGCGGGAATCGTCTCAATATCTTTCACGCGCATGGTCTTTTCCATCTCGCGCTTGGTCAGTTTTTTGTCCCCGGCAAAATCTTCCCAGCCAATGCGCCACGAGCCCTTCAGGTCGAGAGAATCAGGATTCCACCCAGCAAAGGAAGCCACCTCGGGAACACGAATGTCATTCCATGAAGCATACTTCGTATCCCAAGCCCCATTCAGAGCTTTGAGGTGCGAATACTTTTCTTCCAGGAAAGTACGGAAAGTTGCATCTGCGTAAGGACCATACTCGATAAAGAGATCATGATTGCCATGTCGCAACTCTCCATGGGGCTCCAGGTAGGTGGTCACATTGGGCAGATTCGTGGTATTGCGTACCACCTCCTGCATCATGCCGAGCTCTTCATCCTTGGCCGTGGTGGAGCTCCAGGAGAGTGTTCCCACCCCACCCTTGGCATCAGCAATGACATGAGCATTACCTATGAAGTCGGGCATGAATCCCACGCTTTGATCGCGGTAGCGATTCATCAACCAGACCGGCGTTGTAAACTGGCCTGCTGTCAGATTGATCGCCATTGGCAGATTGTGGGCTACGGCTGCTTTCTCTGCCCAATCTCCCCACGGCCCGTTATTCAATCCCTCGGCCGTCTCGACTCGATGCGTCATATTCCAGAAGAGAAATCCACTGCGATTGCTCTTCTCAGCGAAGTCAAATTCCTTGGCAAAGTCGTAGTCCTTGGCCATTTCCGGATCCTCCGGCAGCGCCCAGTGACGATAATAAAAACGAAACCCAAACTTATCCCACCGATCCAGCCACATCGGCACATCGACCTCGGCTTTTGAGGAAAAGCTCGATGCCGCTCCGGTAAATGACGAATTCACCAGAGACGTCCAGCCTTCTGGTGATGTCGCGGCAGGAATATAGACCGTCGAGCCCACACGAAGCGCACCCAGGATTCCCTGCCCCTCAGCATCCAGGGCATTGAGCGAACCAAGAGTTGTCTTGAGGGAAGTCGGTTTCACCCCCGGTAGTACTTGCTGGTCGGAAAGGAACTTAGCCTGCACAAGACGCGCCTTGTCATCGTTCTCACAGTTGATCTGTAGGATGGAAGCACCCTGCTCGTTTTTGAGAAAGACGCCGGAAACACTGCCATACCCCCGAAGCTGCACTTCGGGCAGACTTTCGATTTCGTTCAGGGAAGACGTCAGGAGAGAAGCGGGCGCGGCTTTCTTGGAATCCGCCAGCGACCACTGACCGACGAGAAAAATACCGCTGAGGGCGAGAACAAGAGGGGGTATAAGTTTCATGGGAAAATAAAAAGAGGGGTGGGAACTGCGAGGGGGTTATCAAGCCCCTATCGGGGACTCTCTGATTGGGAAAAGGTAAGGAACTAGTGAGTCCGTGGAGGAGCCCGGAAACCGGCATCTTTCAATCGATAGGGAAGGACGATACGGAAACAGGGCTCACCGGAAATCTGCTTGTCCAACTGCGCAATCAAGGCCGCAGCATAGTCCTTCTCACTCGTCACCAACTGCGTCACCGGAAACGGGCAGAGATACTCATGGGACTCATTGCGATGGAAAACGAGTTTGAGTTCCTGCGGAACTTTCACCCCGCCTTGCAGGATCGCACTGATGACTCCCTCCACGACGATATCCGGCTCGACCAGCAATCCGTCGGGACGCTCTTTTTGATTCCACACATGGAGAAACTCATCATAGCCAAACTTCGCGCATTCAAAACCGCCCAATGTGCGGCCACGCGGAATACGGATCCAAGAGTTGCGGATCTTTAATCCCAGGCGGCTGGCAGTGTCGACAAAGAGCGTGTAGTAATCCTGATACGTGGCATTCACCGGATGATTGGTGATGAGGCCCACACTCCGGCAGCCATCCTGCGCCAGTTTGGTCAACCCCAATTCCAGCATCTGCCGTAAATCACTCCCGACTGCGAAGGGAAGCTTGCTGGGCGTAATACCGGAGATCGGCACCGATAAGGAAGGTGCCCACTTCAGCACTCTTGCAGAAGCATCCAGCAGGATCAGCCCCTGGATCTGTCCATGCTGCACGGCAGTTTCCAACTGTCCCCACATGGTGGACATTTCGGACAATGGACGGGGATCAGTCCATGGCTGGACGGAAATTCCGCGCGCTTGCAACTGGGCATTCAACTCAACAAACACGCTCCGAATGAACCAGCGACAGGGATCCGAAAGCACACGGATGCCAAGGTACAATCCCACAGCACGAAGACGTGAAACCCGATCCGCCACGAAAGTCCCCTTCCCCTGACGGCGAATCAAATAGCGCTCTGCCACCAAGTCGCTCAGCGCACCGTGCACGATCGTCGTGGGAATTCCCCACTCAGCCGAGAGTTCCCGAGTGGAGGGAAACTCCATGCCTCCCGTCAACTCGCCACTGAGTATCAGATTCCGCACATGATCACGGATCTTGTGGCGCGGAAGGTCTGATTTGCGAATTTCCAAGGCAAGCAAACAGGCGTTCATGAGGAAGTATGGCAAACATGCCATTGCTTCACCCCACTGTCAAGAACAGTTGGAACACTGAACTCGCAAAAGTCCGCTTCGCTTCATGCCTTCGGCAAATTTACCGAATGCTACTCCCAGCGCACAGGTATCTCGTGATCAGGTTCTGCCGCGCGATCATAGCGCTCAAGTCGCACATCAATGATGTCGGCATCGAGCTTGGTCTCGTTCGTATTCCGATGACCGCGGGGAAAAAGATCGATCGTATTTGTCCCCGGCTTCAACCAGCGATCAATGCGGAAACCATAAGGGGCAACCCCATCGCTCGCATCATTCCGAGCATAAGTATCACTCGTATCATCGCGATGATAACCCACCCCATTGACCACGACCCCATTGATGTTCCCTTTGCGCTCGATCACCAGACGCACGACTTTGCCATCCATCCAATCCGCGGGCAGCTCAAATGTCCGGCGCACCCCGATAGCTCCATCCACCCGGCCCGGCACCTTCACGGAAGCCCCCTCCTTATGCCAGGCTTCCAGCTTCACCCAATCGCCAGCCAGGCTGATGCTGGCTTCGGGCTTGGGTAGAGCCCGGAGATACAGCACTCCCGCCAGCCCTCCATCCATGGGCTCACCCGTCACCTCCATGGCAAGATCGAGCTTCCCATCTCGGATGCGATCCGTCACATCGATCAGCATGGGATTGGCAAACTCCGCAGGCGATGCCTGGCCGTTGATCCATAGGGAGGCACTGCCTTTGACGGTAAGCTGAGAATGCCCCTTATATCCCAGCAGGACTCTCTGCCCCTTCCAACTATCAGGGATGACGACGTCTCGACGATAGCGCGCAAAGCGGGCATCCTTCCAACCGTTCGTCAGCCAACTCCGTAAAATCGCATCCTCCCACTCAGCCCCGCTGGGAGCAGAGGCGATCCATGCACCGTCCGCGGGCAAGGCCGTGGAGGAACGCCATACTTTCCATTTCTCACTAAGATCGATCCCGTCCGTTTTCAAACGAACCGCTTCCTCCTTGGTGATATTTCCTGTCTCCAGGGGAGGTACATCCTTCAGATCCAAAGCGCGCCAGTGATTATGTTGCACACGCAGCCAATGCAGCGGCGCTTCCACGCCTGCCTCAGGGCGAATCACCGCATATTGCCTCACTTGGTTCGCCGTGAAACTCTGGTCTTTAATGAGAAGCCCATCGTCTTTTTTCGTTACCGCAGTCACCTCGGGACTACCATTCTGAGTAGGCTCGATGACCATGGTCGCAGCCGTATCCCCCAGCCACAGATCGGTCATCATCGTATCCCCGCTCTCCTCCTTGCCAGTGGGTTTCCCATTCATGGCAACAGCCATGTACACGTCGTAGAGCCCATTCTTGCTTTCCCGCTTCTCGATCCAGATCCGCGGATCGCTCGCGTCAGATGTCAACTCGATGCCCAAGCCGGAGAGCAGTTGCTCGAAATACTTCTGCCTCGTCTCATCGTTGATCCATTTGCCGTTTTCGTCTTTGAACCGCAGATAGAAAGGCGTCCCCAGCCAGACGACTCGCCCTTTCCCGAGCGAGACTTCGCAGACCGCCATACCGCCATCCTCCCATTTGGCAATCGACTGAACATGATCCCCCTCCCCCTCGATCTTGAGTGCGCCTGACCGCTCCACCCCCTGCCAGTCGATGGAAATACCACTGCCTTCCGTGACCTGACCACGCAATTCCGGGATGAGATTCTGCTCTTTCTCAAAGCGAATGCGTGCCATCGGCCATTCGTTCCGTTCGCTGGGATCGTCGGTCATCCATTTCGGGGTGATCTTCAGTCCGAGCGACTTGGCGAGCGGCCAATCCTCACCAGCGACCAATCCATAGCGACCGGTATTATGCTGCGCGATAAATATGCCGCCCTTTTCCACATAGCGCCGAATGGCCTCTACCCGCGCCGGCGTCATGACCGTCGTCGAGCAATCAAAGATCACAGGGATATGATCCGCGAGGCCCTTGTCCATATCCATACCATCAATCAGTACCGGGGAGATACCCGCCGAAGGCAGCGGCCCTTTTGCCAAGTCCCATGTCTCCAGATCATGACCGAAGCGCGTACTCTGCTCCATGTCCCGCAACAAACCCACCTGCGGTGTGCCGAAATCCACCTTGCCCAAAGTCCCTAAAAGAGCTGCGTTACTCTTCCACCACGCGACCACATCCTTCTTGCTCCAGAAATCCCGTTGAGCGTCGAAGACATAGTCGTGCGCATCCTGATTTTCCTGAAAAATCATGGCAAACATATGCTGCATGGCTGCCGCATTCGGACGGGAATTCCCCGGCTCGCTACTCCCCGGTATCCCATGAAGCCGGGAGTACCCTTTGTAGTTCATGGGACGAAAACTCGATCCCTCGCCCGTGAGCTGTGGGAAAGCCCCATAGCGTTTGAAAAGTTCCATCGCCTCTGCCTGGAAGAGCCCCGGTGTCATCACCTTGATCGGGCGCTCCGGATCGATCTGCCGCATGGCCTTGAGAAAACGCTCCATCACCTTCAGCTTCTCAAAACGGTGGAAGTCATTCCAATCCACCCAGAGTCGATTCATGTGTTCATCGGGAAAAGGATAATCACTAGCCGACGTTGGGCTGAGGAAAACGCGGTACGCAATACGTCCGCCCTTTGAGAAAAGCACAAATTGATTCTCCCCCTCCTTGAGGAACTTCCGGATATCAAACTGCGCATGCCGTAGCGTACTGCCGCTGACATCCTCGTCATCCGCCGGGACCTCCTGCCCATTCACCCACAGCTTCAGTTCCCGACCAGCCCCAGCCGTATTTGGCATGACATGCAGGTAGAGGGGACCATCTCCTTTGAAAGCCGGATCCACCGTGGCGTTAAATCGGTACCACAGAGGATAGACTCTCCCCGCCTGCTTAAACTGAGCTAGGAGCCGCGGCGATGTCCGCAAGTCACTGGCCCACGAGGCATCATCAAACGCATCCGTCGTCCATCCCGCCTTGATCCCCTCCTCCAGCTCACCGGGTTGCCAATGCCAGGGGACGGAGTCCAGATCCTGAAACAACCCACGCCGTCCGCTGAAAGCCGCTGTCTCGGGGTAAGGAATCTCATCCCAGGAGCGGGCTTGGAAACCATAGGCCTCATTCACCTCTTCCAAGGTCATGCCCTTGTCCTTCTGCAGGTACTCGGCAAAGCGCTTCTCATCACCGCGCACATAGTATGCAGGGTCTCGTTGATGAAATTCCCCATGCGGTTCCAGCCAACTCAGCAACGCAGGATCATCTTTAAAATGCCGCATGAAATGCTGCAGCGATTCGATGGTCATCTCCTCGTGGATTTCGCTCGTGCGACTCGCCATGTTGTAGCCCATCGCGGAGACGATGGAAAACGGCAGTCCACCGCGAGGCGGCATCTCCAAATGATCTTCCAGGAAGACTTCGTCGATCCACCAGTCCGGCGCCTTCCCGGAGGCACCGCCACTTCCCCAGATCATCAAGCGATAGGGCCGCCCGATGAGATGAGCTTGAGCGATGGCATTCTCTGTCCCCGCGACGTCAAAAACACCGGGGGCATACGAGGCCCCCACGTATTGAGTGTGGAAATTCAGAGTGACGGGATATTCCGTGAAAAAATCCAGAAGGTCTTTGGGCTTCGTGGAGGGCATCCACCAGATGCCGAGGGCGGCATTGTCAAAGGAATCCAGATAGGGCGGATAGACTCGTTCTTTAGGCGATTGCCACTCAGCGGTCTTGAGAGCTTTAGCAAAAGGCTGGAGCACGTCAGCTTGCGGACCGGAAAGAACGAATACTTCACTCCCCTGCCGACCGACAATCCACACGCCAGCGTCCTTCACCTCAAATGCCATGCCTCCACCAACGGGTGACGAAGGCAAAGCCTGGATGGCACCATACGCCTGAAAGTCTGCGACGTACTTTGAGGCTACGATCTCGGCCTTGGTATCGTTTTGCGCCTTGAACCGCACCAAGGCAACGCCGTTTGGCCAGAGAGCTCCCTGCGCCTCGACGGTACCCAATCCTCTCAACTCATAAGGCCCTGCTCCACTTTCCTTCGCGGGAGTCGGCAATTTTTGTGAAGCAAGCCACGATGACCGCGGCCTTTCCTGCCCGCCTTCCAGCCGATTCAAAGAAAATAGAGCGGCCAGACTGAGAGCCGCCCCGGCAGCGCAGATGATAGTACGATGTTTTCTGATCATGGGAGAGTAGGCGTTATTTCTCGGGAGGTTTATCCATTTCGAGTTCACCCCAGCGGGCGGGGGTCAGGGCGGCCTCGGTCGGGATATCTGCCGTCAGCTGAGTATCGGGATTAAATCGATAGATCCGCGCCACACGGCGACCAGTGGCATCAGCCACAATGAAACCGATATCACCAGCGAGGACACGTCCCGGCCACAATCCCGGGATACCCGGCGTGGGAATCAACCCGAGATCCTTCAGGGGAACACTCGCTTCGAGCAGGTACCCATCGGCCGTATCAGTGATGAAGACTTTCGCATTCTTAAGCACCGAGACCTCGTCAAACTCCACTGACCGCGTGGGGGAGCTGAAGGAGACAGACTTCACCGTCCCCGGTACTTCGGCACGATAGATGACAGCCACAGGCTGGCCCGCAAACTTTGAAAAGAGCAACCTCGTGTCCCCCATCCTGGCTTCTGCACGATCTGCTCGCGCAGCCGGATCCGTCGCAAACTGGAGATCGACTGCATCACCGGAAAGGAAGAGCTGGGTAAAGTCCTGCCCGCCATTGGCGAATGCAGCGCCCTTTGTCACTTTACCGACCACGTACAGATTGTCCTTATCGGCTGAGAGTACCATCTCCGCACGCGGCTGACCATCTGCCGGACCGATGACGGTTGCCGTCGTCCAGTTCCACTCGCCGACTTTACCATCGAGGGTGACTGCGGGCGGAGCCTCCGTGATGCGCACCGGCTTCAGTGTGTCCACTTTCTTCTCTGCGTCGGCCTTTTGCTTCTCAGCCACTTTTGCCTCCTCAGCCGTGACCTCGAAGCTGCCCTCAAAACGTCGCACAGTTTCAAAGCCCTTCACTTCCATGAAGTGATGTGCATTCTTGCCGTGGCTCAGAATGATCCGCCCATCATCGAGACGATTCACATACTGAATGGTCTCACCCCGATACATGTCCGGCCCGGGCTCTCCGCCCTCGGACGGATCACGCAGCACACGATCGATGTACAGCCCATCGGTGGTGACAAAAGGCACATACAACCCATGCCACTGCGTGAGGGAAAGGATGTCGCCCGTCTCCCCCCCGGCTTTGATGGGACCGATGAGAGCATCGCCATTGATGGTGCCGACCGGGCGGCTGTCCATGCTCATGGGATAGCTCCATTCCTGCCTGCCCTCCGGGGTATATCCGGCGAGAGCAGGCTGGAATGTCGGCGTGCGCCGCTCCGCATTTACCGCTGTATAGATGCTCCCATCAGCG
>Ga0351893_10209_pt2 | contig 13414 bp, 14 predicted proteins | sample TotcelFGM3001K15_FD_206765 | JGI IMG/M metagenome (GOLD analysis project Ga0351893, IMG submission 206765) | Enriched cells from coal bed in the Powder River Basin, Montana, United States - Total cells FGM rep3 HSBNCT.FGM.300.1.K15 ...
CATTCCCGGCGTCTCCGATTTGAGACAGCATGCGAAGGTCGATGACACCGTTACCGGAATTGATCAGACGGTCAAGATCTTTTTGTATCCGGTCTTCATTCAGACGACCAGGACTGCCTTCAACTGCCGGTTCGCGCTGATGCAGCAAATATCCCAGCGCCGAAGTCTCCATTCCCTTTACATCTGCGGTATAGATGAAGCAGCGATGCCGGGCACGGGTGACCGCCACATACAACAGCCGCAGGCTTTCTGCCAGCGATTCCTCCTCTGCCCAGGTCTGATGGACATCGCGCTGATCTGATCCCAGATCGAGGGTCATTCGTTCCTGGTACTCCCGGTCATGAAACAGAATCGGAAAACGTATATCCGGTCTGCGTTTGCCTTCCCAGAGATAGGGACAATACACGATCGGATACTCAAGTCCCTTGCTTTTATGAACAGTGGCCAGTTTAACGGCGCGGGCATCACTTTCCAGACGAAGCTCGGCTGATTCCGAATTGACATGGGGGCTGTTCTGCTGCGCCTCAAACCATTGAATCAGGCCAGGGATTTCCAGCCGCTGATCCTGGGCCGCCTGGTGCAGCAATTCGGCCAGATGCAGCACATTGGACACCCGCCTTTCGCCATCCGGAAATCCGACAAGCCGGACCCGGGGAATGATGGACTGATGTGAGTCCCGCATGCCAAGCATTTGATTCATCATGGGAATCAACCCGCGATGCGTCCATATGACATGCCACGTGCGAAACTGCATGACCCAGTCACCCCATCGGATTTCTTCATCCTGACCCAGTTCCCAGAGATCCTGCGCATCCAACCCAAACAGATCGGTTGTCAAAGCAGCGACGATTTGACGGGGATTCTGTGGATCTGCAACAGCCTTTAAGACATGCCGTAGCATTTCTGCTTCTTTGGAATCCCAGACAGTTTCCGCGCTTTCAAGAACCGATGGAATTTTCGCCTCCCGAAGAGCGTCCTGCACTGCCTGTGCCTGGCGGTTGGTTCTGACCAGCACAGCGATATCGCCTGGTTTGACGGGCCGGGGCCGTGTGCCATCCGCCGCTGTCCCGGAGTTCGCCCCGAATGTCACCCCAACTTTCACCCAAACTTTCAATAGATTGGCGATGTCATGGGCAATCTGTCCGGGCAGATGCCGATTCATCCAGTCTTTGGTGATCTGACCGCTTTTTTGATCCAGATGCTGACCAGCGGCGCTTTTTTTGATGAATGTGATAGACAGAGGTGAAACCGGCTGATCGGCAAGCACCCTCAATCTGTCAGCATCAGCCTGTGTATCCGGCGGGGGAACCACGGGATGAAATTGAATCCGGGGAAAAAGAAAGGAATTTGATCGGTGCTGAAACAGGGTGTTGACCGCATGAATCAGGCCGGGTTCCGAGCGCCAGTTTATCTGAAGACTGTGTGTCTGTCCCGAACCATCGCCAACCGCTTTCAGATAGGCAAAAATATCGGCACCCCGGAATCCGTAAATGGACTGTTTGGGATCTCCGATCATAAAAAACGGATTTCCGGAATTCCGATATAGGGCTTGAAAAATGCGGTACTGAATCGGATCCGTATCCTGAAATTCATCGATCAGGGCAGCCGGGAACCGGAGTCGAATCTGATGGGCCAGATGATTTCCGCCCGGTTTTTGTAGCGCATGATCCAGACGGACGATCAGATCATCAAAAAACAAAATCCGTTGATGAGCCTTCCGGTTTTCCAGTTCAACCCGCGAAAACACAAAACAGTCATGTTTCAGCATCAGAAACCACTCATTCAGCAGGCCCAGTGATTGAACCAGCCGATCGCAGCCGTCAAAAAAATCATGCTGTGGCGGCTTGTTGCCTTTTTTGGTTTTGGACGCCAGTTCGGTCCGAGACAGACGGAAAAGCGCAGGGGGGACTTCCGGAACCATGGGCATGGAGGGCAAAAGCCAGGTCGAAATGGTATCCTGCCAGGCAGTGAGCCATTCTCTTTTGTAATATCTGGCATGAAGCGCATCCATTGATGTTTCCATCATCCACAGAATTTCTGCCTGGTGGGTTTGCCAGAGACTGCGAAGGGACTGATACTGTCGGGTGATTTCTGCCAGGGGGGGTGATGGAATCGGGACGATCGGGAATGATGTGAATTTCCGGTTTTCCGGAAACCAGCCGCATCAGGTCTGTCAGCGTCGCAGGTACAACGCGGTTTTGAATCAGGGACTGGACCATGAATTCCGGCGCCGAATACACGGTTTTTGCCCAGAAATCGGCTGCGATATCCTCAAAAAGAGTTCCGGGTTCGGCCTGCAGTCTGGCGTCAAACAGAATATCGCTTTCAAACGCATGGGTTTGCAAAATTTGGCTGCAAAAGCCATGAATGGTGAAAACCGCGGCTTCATCAAAGGTCATGACGGCCTGTTGAAACCGACGTCTGATCACATTCATGCCAACAGTCGATATCAGGTAATTCATCAGGGGGTCGGTGATTCCGGTCTGATTCAAAAGACCCAGGGACTCCCGCAGCCGGGTCCGAATGCGATCCCGAAGCTCTGCCGTTGCCGCCTCGGTAAAGGTCACAACCAGAATCTGATCGATACGATAGCCTTCTGCAACCAACCGCAGAAAAATCGAGACAATCGCATGGGTTTTTCCGGTTCCGGCGCTGGCCTCGATGACATGTGTCTGATTCAGGTTCAGTTGGGTGATATCGAGATTTGGCATGAGTTTTATTTTAAGTTTTGGGTGTTACCGTGAAAATCGCCGTTAGCTGTTATAGCGCTCCTTCTCCCAGCGGGGGAGGCCCTGGGTAATGATTTATTTCATCCATCAGGACAAAGCTACCGAAATAATACATGAAAATTTATTATTACCACGTAAAACGTAAAACTTAAACCGTAACAATCAATCCCATGCTTGACATCCCTTATCGTTTATCGTAATTTACCGATAAAAAAAAGGACAGACGATATGTCGGACAAAAAAAACAACCTGGACCCGCCGCAGAATGACAACCGTCAGCCGGTTGAAGCCGACACGTTCTCCCGGATGTGCAAGGCACTGGCACATCCGGTACGCATTCAAATCCTTCAGCATCTCATGTCCTTTAACCAGTGCATCTGCGGTGAAATCGTAAACCGCTTTCCGCTGGCGCAATCCACGATCAGTCAGCATCTCAGAATGCTGAAGGATGCAGGCCTGATTCAAGGGACCATTGAAGGTTCCAGAACCTGCTACTGTGTGGATCATGACAGACTGAATACCTTTAAAAATATGGCAAAGGCACTCTAACATGAATATTCACCCCATTCAACAGCCCGACTGCTGTTCCACCGGACAAAGCTGCACCTGTGATGATTCCCGCGTCATGCTGCCACTGGCATCGGCTGACACAGACAACAAAGCATGTTGTGGACCGCCACCCGGGCCGGAAAGCAGCTTGTTTGAGAGGCCGGGTTATACCATTCTCCAGTTTGTGGAAACATTTCTGAACACCCCGGTCGGTACGATTCCACTGGTAAAAACACAAACCGGATTCCGGGACTGGATGGGCACCATAAAAGCCCGTCTGGGCATTGGTCGGGATCAATACAAGGTATCGCCGGGCCTTTATGGAATCGGCCAACCGGACAGCCATTCACCGGTTCTGGTTTCGGCCAACTACAAGCTGAGCCTTGATGTTCTGAGAAAGGCGCTGAAGACCGTCGATGCCTGGATTCTGGTGGTGGATACCCGTGGAATCAATGTCTGGTGCGCTGCCGGCAAAAAACTGTTTTCCAGTCAGATCGTCACGCAATGGGTGAAACACACCGGACTGGAACGCCTGGTCGATCATCGCAGACTCATACTCCCCCAGTTGTCGGCAACCGGTGTGTCAGCCCATCAGGTTAAAAAACATTCCGGTTTTGAGGTCATCTGGGGACCGGTTCGGGCCGTGGATATCCCCGTATTTCTAAAAAACGGCATGAACGCCACGCATGCCATGCGGCAGGTCAGCTTTTCGTTCATCGAACGGCTGGTCCTGATTCCGGTTGAAATATCACTGCTGCGCAAACATCTGATAATTGCCGCTGTGATTGCATGTGTGATTTCCGGAATCGGGAAAGATGTGTTTTCTTTTTCGGCGGTCTGGAGTAGGGGGATTGATATTTTGGCTGCGCTGACAGCCGGAATTGTGGCAGGCACCATCATGACACCGATATTTCTTCCCTGGCTGCCCTCAACCCGATTTTCTGTCAAAGGCGCAACCATCGGACTGATGATCGGTGCCTGTTTTCCGATATTGGGTGGATTTACCGGAATTGAATCCATATCCTTGATCCTGATCAGCGGGGTTGTCAGCTCGTTTCTGGCAATGAATTTTACCGGGTCAACGCCATTCACCTCACCTTCCGGTGTTGAAAAGGAAATGCGGAGCGCCATACCGGTTCAAATTGTCGGCATGCTGATGGCTACGGTGTTGTGGGTAACGTCGGCATTTGTTTAAAGGAGTCCAATGAAATCATTTCGATATCTTCCAGATGTGACCACATTGCAGTTAAACGCGGATCTTTGTGTGGGATGCGGTATGTGCGAGTGGGTCTGCCCGCATGGCGTGATTCAGGTCATTCAGAAAATGGCCCGGATCATGGACCGGGATGCTTGTATTGAGTGTGGGGCATGTGCGACCAACTGTCCGGTTCAGGCCATTGATGTGACGCCCGGGGTGGGCTGCGCGGCCTATATCATTCAAACCTGGATCAGAGGCAGGGAAGCCGCCTCGTGCGGGGGCGCATCATGCTGCTGAATCGCTGGTGGATACCCGGTGAAGACCAGGTCGTCACCCTTCTGATCTATGCCAATGCCGGTATGTTTATTCTGTCGATTCTGCTCAATCCGTTTGAAACCTCAATCACGCTGAATCCGTTTACCATGCTTTCGCCCGACAACAAAAGTCTGGTGATTCTGGGTGCAACCGGAACCATTCCGATTGACCGGTTTCACCGGTGGTGGTCCCTGATTTCGGCCAGTTATCTCCATGGCGGACTGCTTCATATCCTGTTCAATATGGCAGCTCTCAAACAACTGGCACCCCTGATCCTTCAGGGTTTTGGAACCGGGCGAATGTTCACCATCTACACATTGGGTGGCATTGCCGGATTTTTGGCATCCTATCTGGCAGGCATTGCCCTGACCATTGGCGCATCCGCGGCGCTGTGTGCACTGATGGGCGCGGGAATGGTTCTGGGTAAACGCATTGGTGGATATGCGGGCAACAACATATTCCGGCAGATCAGTATCTGGGCGATCAGCATTTTTGCATTTGGCATGATTGTTCCGGGAATCAACAACTGGGGTCATGCCGGCGGCCTGCTCGGTGGCATCATTCTGGCTTCAGCGCTGGGTCTTAAAAGGCGGATTCCGGACAGCCGGATTTTGACGCTGATGGGCGGATTTTGTATGGTGGCTACCATCGTCATTTTAATTTATGCGGCTGTGACGGGTGTCGTTTACCGGTTGACCGCGTGATGATATCGACGCAGGATAATCCGCCACCGAGCTTGATTGAATTCCTGTACCGCAACGATGGCCCCCATTCGTTATGGTTCTGCTTTTCAGCCGGTCAATCAGAAACTGAAGAAAAACATATATCTTGTTCCGAGCGAACTCGAGAAAAATGGCATATATGATGCTGTTCTGCTGCATTGATCTGGGGATCATCGGGCTTCAAGGGGACTGTACATGAAAAAGGCAGTATCATTCATGATGGCAGGTTTGATGTTTTTTATTGCGTTTACGGGGTGCAGCAAAACTGAGAAGGTAATAACGAGCTTTAATGATGCGAAACATGCAAAAATCGGCGTAATGACCGGTTCAACGGGAGAAACTATTGCAGCAGCAAGGTTTCCGAATGCCCAAGTCAAAAGCTTCGACGATATCATGGACACGGTTGCAGCCATGAAATCCGGCCAACTGGATGCGGTCATTACGGCATACCCTGCGGCACTTCAGGTCTCAAAGCTGAATCCGGAATTCTGGTATTTGCCAGAACCGCTTGATAACGAAGAGACCGCCATCGCAATAAAAAAAGGCCATGATGACCTGCTGGCCGCGGTGAATCGGATAATCTCCGAATTGAAGGCCGATGGAACCCTGGAATCGATGAAGAAGCGTTGGTTCAAGGCGGACTTGTCTCCTTATGAAGAAATGAACATTACCCTTCCCACGGAGGGAAAGGTTCTTAAAATAGGCGTGAGTGCCACACGAGAGCCGTTTAGTTTTGTGGACAAAAACGGCAGAGTGACCGGTCACGACGGAGAGCTTGCCAGGATTATCGGCGCCAAACTCCAGAGACCTGTTGAATTTTCAAATATGAAATTCATGGCGCTGATACCTGCGCTGCAATCCGGCAAAGTAGACCTGATCGTCACCGGAATGACGGCTACCGACGAACGCAGAAAATCGGTGGCTTTTTCGCAACCCTATTTTGCCAATGCACAGGTTATGCTTGTCAGAAAATCCAGCATCGCAGGTACCACGTCCATACCTTTTATTAAAAGCATAGCCAACAGTTTTCACAACAACATAATCCAGGAAAAACGATATTTGCTCATCATGGAAGGACTCAAAACCACCGTTGTCATTTCCGTGTTATCAACTGTTTTCGGCACACTGCTTGGCGCGTTGATATGTTTTATGAGAATGTCCAAAAAATCAGTGCTGAGTTTGCCCGCCAGAATCTATATTTCCATTTTGCGGGGCACGCCGGTGCTGGTGGTTTTAATGATGATATTCTATGTCGTATTTGCTTCGGTCAATATTGATCCGGTATTTGTTGCGGTTGTTGCCTTCGGGATGAATTTTGCCGCCTATGTATCAGAGATTTTCAGAACAGGCATAGACGGTGTGGATAAAGGCCAGACCGAAGCCGGCATCGCCATGGGGTTTACCAGGGTCAGAACATTTCTCTATATCGTTCTGCCGCAAACCGTACGACGAATTCTGCCAGTCTATAAGGGTGAATTCATTTCCCTGGTGAAGATGACCTCCATTGTCGGCTACATTGCGGTGCAGGATCTGACAAAGGCCAGTGACATCATCCGAAGTCGAACGTTTGATGCTTTTTTCCCACTGGTTATGGTAGCGATTCTATATTTTTTGATATCGTGGGTTCTCATGCAGTCACTTGAGTATGTGGAACGGGTAACCGATCCGAAATATAAAAGGAGAAAGGTGAGTCACGCATGATAAAGGTAGCGCATCTTTCCAAAAAATTTGGTGATTCTACCGTTCTGAAAGACATCAGTATTGAAATCAGAAAAGGCGAGGTGATTTCAATCATCGGCCCATCCGGCACCGGTAAAAGCACCTTTCTGCGCTGTCTTAACCTGCTTGACCGGCCGAGCGGTGGCTCAATCCATATCGACGGGATTGATATACTGGATATCAAGGCCGATGTGCCCAAAATCCGGCAAAAGATGAACATGGTATTTCAATCGTTTAATCTTTTTTCTCATCTTACCGCGATGGAAAACCTGACCATCGGACAAACCAGGCTGCTGGGGATGAGCAAGAAGGATGCGATACAAAAATCCCAGGAGCTTCTCAGACTGGTGGGACTTGCCGAGAAAGCCGACAGCTTTCCGGACGAGCTTTCCGGAGGACAAAAACAGCGCGTAGCCATTGCACGCTGCCTGGCCATGGATCCGGAGATCATCCTTTTTGACGAGCCAACCTCAGCGCTTGATCCGACCATGGTAAGCGAGGTCCTGTCAGTTATACGTCGTCTTGCCAAAGATGGCATGACCATGGCGATTGTCACCCACGAAATGGATTTTGCCCGGGATGTATCAAACCGGGTGTTGTATATGGACGAGGGGCTTATATATGAAGAGGGAACGCCCCAGCAGATATTTGAGAATCCGCAAAAGGAAAAGACCAGAACGTTCATCAACCGGATACGCAGCCTCAACTATCATATTGGTTCTTCAGATTATGATTTGTATGCCATGAATGCCGAAATCGAAACCTTTTGTGAAAAACAAATCCTTCCCAAAAAAACCAGACACGATTTACTGCTGCTTGTTGAAGAGATGCTTCAGGTTTACCATCCATTTCTGAACACGACGATTCTTGATATGACACTCGCTTACTCGGAAAAGAAAGAGAAACTGGAGCTTGTATTTGAAAGCATGGGGGCGGCAGTAAACCCGCTTGACAAAAAACGGTTACCCGATGAACTGGGGCTGAGAATCATCAATAATCTGGCAGAATCCATTATCTATCAGCGGGAGGACAATAAAAACAGATTAACGCTGATGATGAAAAAGAGTTGAGGTCATCATAATATAGCTTTCAAGCTATAGCCAAGGGCTGTTCACCCTGGAAAGGAATCAACATGCTGAAGAAAATGGGTTTCATCTTGAGTTGTTTCATCCTGCTGCCGCATGTGGTCCATGGTTTTGACTGCAACAAACCGGATTTTGGTGCACATCTTGAGGATCTGAATAAAGATGGCTATTTCGTGAAGTATATGGAAAAAGAGGGGATATCCTACTACAATTATACTGGCCCATGCCGTATGGACAGGCATAACTACGCCAATCTTCTGATTTCTTATGCATTTATTGAAAACCGGTTATATGCACGAATCATCCGTGTAGGGGGAAGCGATGAATATTTCCAGGATGTCAAAAGCAGAATGGAAAAAATTGTGACCAAGGAGATTGGCGTACCGATATACGAAATGAAACCGGATGGTGACTGGTTGATTTACCAATGGACCAATAAACAAGACAAAATACGATTCAAAGTAAAAATAAACAGCAAAACAAATGAACGGAAAAGCGCTTTTTACTACGAACCACTTCGGGCAAAGCTTCCAAACTTGAATGAGGCTGAAGATCCGGTGTCGCTTGAAGATTAATTTGGTGTAACAATAGCGTTATCCAATCATGGCCTCGATCAGACAGGGACCTTTCAGCCTGACTGCTTCGGCAAACTGCTGATGAAATTCTTCGGCAGTCGTAGCGCGGGTTGCGGGAACTCCCATTCCTTGTGAGATCTGCACCCAGTCCAGATCCGGCGGGGTGAGTCTGAGCATGGACAGCGTTTTTTCATTGGGCTCCCCAGCACCGACCCGGGCAAGCTCAATATTCAAAATGGCATAACTGCGGTTATTCAGCAGAATGACGGTCACATCCGTCTTTTCTCTTGCCATTGTCCATAGCGCCTGAACCGTGTACATGGCGCTGCCATCGGCCTGCAACGCCACCACCTTCCGGTTGGGGCAGGCGATTGCAGCACCCAGGCTGACCGGAAGCCCCTGCCCGATGGCCCCACCCGTAATTCCCAACCAGTCGTGAGGCGCAGCACCTTCTGTTGCGTTGAAAATTTCAAGTCCACAGGTAACCGCTTCATCCGAAACGATCGACTGTTCCGGAAGCAATATATTCAGACTTCTGCCAATGGTCTGGGGCGTCAATCTGCCGGATGGCTGGGGCAGACTGATCCGTGTCTGGCGCTGGCCTGGATGATGGGCAGCATACAACTTTTCAGCCAGGGATTTCAGTGCGTTCAAAGGGCATTGATCGACGGTTGCGAGTATTTTGATGATGCAATCGGGCGACGTCAGCAGACTGGGTGTTTCGGGATAGGCAAAGAATGCAACCGGAATCAGGGCGCCGACCAGAATGATCTGTTCATAGTCTTTCAGAAAGTCAACCGCCTTTTCGACAAAATAAGGGATACGGATGGTCTTGACACGGCTTGCGCCCCGCTGCAGATGAGCCGGAAATGTTTCACTCAGAATATCGGCACCGGTGGCATCGGCAATGCAGCCCGCAATAGCCAGCGAGTCTTCGCGTAGCGCCCGGCCTCCCAGAAGAAGCGCACTGCGTTTGCCGTTGGTCAGTAACGATGCCATGTCCGCAATGATATCGGATTGAACCGGTTCCATTCCGGGAAACGACACGGGCGCCAGGGATACAGCGCTGGCTGTTTCCCAGGCATGATTGGCCGGAACAATCAGCGTCGCAATTTTTCCCGCACCAGTCATGGCTGTCTGAAGCGCCATTAACCCCGATGCCGAAAGATCATTCGCCGATTCAGAAACCCTGACCCAGTCCGAGCAGATACGGGCATGTGCCGGAACATCAGACCGTAGTGGTGTTTCGTATTGCAAATGATGGGTGGCATGATCGCCAACGATATTCACGATTGGCACATGGGCCTTTTTGGCATTATGCAGATTGGCCATACCGTTTGAAAATCCGGCTCCCAGATGCAGCAGGGTGATTGCCGGTTTGTCCGCCATGCGGCCATAACCGTCTGCGGCCCCGGTCACCACCCCTTCAAACAGGCAAAGAACGGGACGTACGGTATCGGTCCTGCCGATGGACATGACCAGATGCATTTCCGATGTACCGGGATTGGCAAAACACACATCAATACCGGCATTGACCAGCGTATTCAAAAGGTTTTGTGCTCCGTTCACAATCTCTCCTTATTCCAGATTATACCGTTTCAGTTTCCGCCACAGCGACACCCGGTCAATTCCCAGAATCTCTGCGGCGCGGGTTTTGTTTTCATCGACCTGTTTCAGAATCCATTCGATATATTCCCGCAAGTTTTTCTCCAGCGTCATAAACCTGCGGTTGTGCCTGATTAAAAAAGGTAAACCCGGGTTTTGTCGGGGGGCTCACAGAGTTTGATATTCCCGGGATTCTTTTTAAGCTATCCTGCTGTGAACCGATCAAAGCACACAGCCAGAAAGGCTAAAAATTGACAGAATACCCTTAGTTTAAATCATACGGTCTGGGAGTGTAAATATCATATCGTTTGGATACCGAAATGTCGAAGAAAAACTCTTTATGAACAGTTACGAATCAATCTTGGACAAGTGTTACGGCATTTGGCTAACCAGAAAGAGAGCAGTGTAGAAGAAGGCCATCTTATGCCGGATCACATCCATATGCTGATATCTATTCATCCCAAATACAGTGTTGCTCAAGTAGTTGGCTACATCAAAGGCAAGAGTGCTATTCATATCGCAAGGGAATTTTTGGGGCGAAAGAAAAATATTACTGATCAGAGTTTTTGGGCCAGAGGCTATTTTGTATCAACAGTTGGCAGAGATGAAGATAATGATCAAGAATAATCGATGGATATGAGATACATTTGAGTATCAATAAATATATTATAATAAATGTAACAAAAAATTAAATTAATATTGACATAAAATAATATAGTAAAGTAACATTTGTTACACATAAAAAAGATAAAACCAACGTCTAATACAAGAGAATTATGGGCGTCGGCCCCAAGCTTGCCCAAAGCATGACAGCCCATCTTGCCGCATCTTTGGGCTACCCGACTTCCATGAATCAGGCCCTGATTGGCGGGGTGGCTGGAGCGGGCGCTGCCCGCGGACTCAAGACCATCGATCTGAATGCCAAGAAAGAAATCGTGCTCTCCTGGTACCTGACACCCGTGGTGGCAGGCGTCGTTTCTTTTGGACATACAGTCCTGTTTTGCAAAGGATCTTCGGAAATATCAGAATAGGGGGATGATTGAGCCATGAAATGGATAATTTTTACGTACAGCCTGCCTGCCGAACCCTCCAGGGCAAGGGTTTATACCTGGAGACAACTGAAAAAGCTCGGTGCCGTCAATCATCAGTCGGTTTGGGTCGTGCCGCACTCAACCGATCGGATCAACGTGCTCAAAAAACTCATCGAAGATATCGAAAGTTACAAAGGTACGGCCCTGCTTTTTGCGGGAAATATCCTCATCAGGAGCCAGGAGGAGAGTATTGTTCAGGCATTTGTCGATTCGCGGAACGAAGAATACCGGGAACTCATCGATAAATGTGAGGATTTTTTCAAGGAAATCAAATTTGAAATCGACAGAAAGAACTTCATCTTTGCCGAAGTGGAAGAAAACGAGGAAGAGCTGGATAAACTCAAGCTTTGGCTGAAAAAGATCGAGAAAAGAGACATCCTGAAGCCGCCGTTGCGAAAGGATGCAAAAGAGAAAATCAAGGAATGTGAGAAAATATTCAACGATTTTGCCCGAAGGGTTTACGAGCATCAAAAGGAGGGATGAATCCATGCAAACCGTCATTCTTCTGGGACTGGTGAGTCTGCTGACAGACATCAGCAGCGAAATGGTCTACCCCCTGCTTTCCCTTTACCTGACCACAACCTTGGGCGCCACGCCGGCCATCATCGGCGTCATTGAAGGCATTGCCGAAAGCCTGGCAAGCCTTCTGAAAGTTTATTCCGGATATCTGTCGGATAAAACGCAAAAAAGAAAGCCCCTGGCCATTTTCGGTTATGGGGCGGCGACGGTTGGAAAGCTTTTTTTGTATCTGTCCAGTTCATGGGGATGGGTGCTGGCCGGGCGCGTGGTGGACCGATTCGGCAAGGGGGTAAGGACTGCGCCCCGGGATGCCCTGATCGCCGAAGCCTCCCGGGCCGACCAGCTCGGGCATTCCTTCGGAATCCACAGAGCGCTCGATACGCTGGGTGCCGTGGTTGGTATCGGTATTGCTTATCTGCTTTTTACCGGCACCCATGGGAATTACACCGATATTTTTCTCATTTCGATGATTCCCGGTATTTTAGGCGTTCTGCTGCTTTTCTGGGTCAAGGAAAAAAAACCGGGAAAATATGGCGCCAAAATCAAACCGCTGGCCGGATGGCGAACGCTTCATCCCAGGCTGAAAGCCTTTTTATGGGTGACATTTATCTTCACGCTGGGCAATTCCTCCAATCAGTTTCTGCTGCTTCGGGCAGCCGATCTGGGGTTTAAACCTGCTGACGTCATTCTGGCCTATCTTCTTTTTAACATCACGTATGCTTTGATCTCCTATCCAGCAGGAAGGCTTTCCGACCGGATCGGCAGGCGAACGCTCCTGGTATTGGGGTATCTGTTCTATGGCCTGGTTTATCTGGGATTTTCCATGGCCTACACGTCACAGCACGTCTGGATTCTGTTTGGGGTTTACGGGCTTTACAGCGGGCTGACCGAAGGGGTGGAAAAGGCCCTGGTGGCGGAACTATGCCCCGGCGAGAGCCGCGCAACACTGTTGGGTCTGCATGCCACGATCGTTGGAATCGGCCTTCTGCCGGCATCAATCATCGGGGGATTGCTCTGGAGAATGATCGGTCCTTCCACCACATTCCATTTTGGCTGCATTATGGGAATCCTGGCTGCCGTAGGCATGTTCCTTGTGGTTCCGAAACTTGAGCCGGATTCCTGCCTACGATAAGAATAATGCGACAGCCGGTAAGGGAATCTGAATTCATGAGCGTTTACAATCAATTTTTCCTTGGCACATCATGCCGGTATGTCGTTTCACTGGCTGCTGTCAAATTATTCGGTTCCCGTTTTCCGGTATTTTCCGGAATACCGGTGGTGGATGAAGACAGCCGCCCCATCGGCAT
>Ga0351893_10259_pt1 | contig 12466 bp, 13 predicted proteins | sample TotcelFGM3001K15_FD_206765 | JGI IMG/M metagenome (GOLD analysis project Ga0351893, IMG submission 206765) | Enriched cells from coal bed in the Powder River Basin, Montana, United States - Total cells FGM rep3 HSBNCT.FGM.300.1.K15 ...
AAAGATTAATTTACTTTAAATAGGTTCATTTATATCTTATCTTGCCTTGCTTCACTAAATGGGCGAGGGTGCCCACTGACTCTTCGATTGGAATTTTGGCGTCAGCACGATGCAAATAATAAAGATCGATAACATCCGTTCCTAAACGTTTTAAACTCGCATGACAAGATTTTTCGATATGTTTGGGGGAGCCATCAATCTGAAAATTTTCATTGTGTCGTATGAAACCGCATTTCGTAGCTAGAATAACTCTATTGCGATAACCCTTTTTTAAAGCTTTTTAGATGAGATTCTCGTTATGACCATCACCGTAAATATCTGCCGTATCTAAAAAATTAATTCCATTTTCAATGGCATACTCAATAGTGCGGAGCGATTGATTATCGTCAGCTTTTCCATAACACATGGACATTCCCATACAGCCTAGACCTAATGCTGAGACTTCTAGATTGAATGGACGGAGCGTTCGTTTCATCATAACAATCACCTTTACCAAAGTCTTTAGATTTAAGCGCATTACAGACAATGTTTATAAATCATAATGAATCATGAATTGTATCATTCTTCACTCGCGATAGGTTTCTTTTTAGCTGATCGATGACGTTCGCGTAATTCAATATCGATATATTTGTCTGTGATAGCGCTTGAGCTATGACCCGCATCATCACGCACATGTTTTATCTTGATTTGGGATTGATAATAAATAAATTGTGATACGACTCAATTGTTTCGTTTGCAAAACGTGGATCGTGATAAGCCGCTTTTCTCTTGTGATTCGATGAGTTCTCGCCATTTGGTATAGCGTGATTCTTTGTCTGGTTTATTCATAACATTCTCCTCTTTTTTAAGGAGAATAGCAGGATGGTTTAATTTAAAAAGGCGTATTTCGCCGATTGTTTACATCTATTGCAGCAAAACGCGGAATTGCAGATTTTGGATTATTTAAACGTTTTTGTTACCACTCCGAAAGATATTGGCAACTCCACACATGACTGATAATAATTTCAATTTTTAAAAGAATGTTTTCGCTTCTTTTTTTTAGGAAGTGTTTGAGGGGGGTGTTGGGTACGTTGCGGAGAAGAAGCGGGGTCTCTAAAAAAAGAAAAAGAGGAAGTGTGTTTATGAGATGAGGACTTTTCCTGATTTGTTTCACTTTTTTTGGGTTGAGAGGAATTAGCTTCAAGATTATATCTTAATTGATTTTTTTTGCTCGCCTCTTCATAAACGTTGGTTTGCTTAATGACTTCAATCGCCCTGGTTAAAAGGTTATCAATAATTTGGTGGGCTTCTTGCCTTTGTTTTTTAGTAATAGGACCTCTTTGTAATCTATTTAATCCCAGATCTAGGCTATTTAAGTATCCGGCACAAATCTGATGAGGCATTGAAATTGTTTTACGTAAGTCAGCTACCCATTGTGGTTGATTAGAGTGATTGCCTAATTTACGTAAATACTCAAAAAATGGTTTTGAAATGGATTTGGTTATTTCTTCCGTACGATCATGGCCATCCTGATTTGTGCATTTACTTATTGCGAGTAAACACTCAAATATCCAAATTGGATCTCCTGGATAACCTCGTGTCATGAAACTTTGAGCCACGATATCCACAAAATTAATGAGTGTTTCGATCATTAAATGAAGTTGAGTTTCATTAAATAGACTTTTTTTTGATGGAGTTTCTAGACAATGCTGTTGGTATGTATTTATAAAAGTCTTTATGTACTCTCCACCATAAATTTCCTCTCCCTTATACTGAATGGTAGGCATTACTATCTCCTTGCATTTAATTTTAATGGTGAATCTTGTTTTTGGAATAATGTGGTGATGGGTTTTGTTTTTTGTGAAGGCTGAAAAAGTGATTGATTAACCAAATTGCTACGGTTAGTTAGGGATGTTGTAGGTATTATGGTTTGTTCATGCTGGCTTAAGTTATCTGATGTTTCATTCGTTGCCTTTTGCCTATCTGTTTCACTTTCTTCAATCTCTTCGGCTTCTTCAATAATTGATAGTTTAAGATAAGTATCCTGATAATCATTTTTCTGTTCTAATAGCTTCTTTCCCTGCTCTTTTATTTTTTCTTGTCTTCTTTCATATTCTAAACGTAAGATCTCTTTTTCAACTTTTTCTCTCAACTGCATTTCATATTCAGTTTCAACCATATTTTCAGATGTAAAATCTTCATGACTATAAATAATATCAGGTTCAAGGCGTAGTTTTTCTATCGCTACTTTGGTTTGCATGATATCTACTTCTGCGATGTACTGCATTTCTGACTCTAACATTTCTGTAGCTAAATCAACTAATAGAATCATATGTTCGCGGGGCATTAATTCATGGGGTTTTTGAATTTTTTCTAGTTGCGGTGCTGGTGTTTGATCATCATTTATAAGTTGATCGCTAAAATCCACTAGTAATTTTTGATTAGCCTCGGAATTAGCAACATCGTATTTTTTACAGGCATCATCAAATTGATTCTTTAAAGAGAGGAATCGAGCATGTTGTCGAGCTATTTCAGTGTGTACGGAGTCCCAATCAAATCGGTGGGCAGGAATAAAAAGCCGATGCGGTGGTTGTTGTTCAACATCCCAACCCCATTTCGGATTAACATCTAATGGAAAACCTTCAGCCCTCTTTTGATTGATAAAATCGCAAATTTCTTGTTCGTTATGTAACATACTCATACCCGTAGGTAAATGAACGAGATAATTGCCTATTGGGAATTTCTCAGGATAGGGATTATTTACTTCGGGACCATGATTAGTGCCACCGCCGGTGTCTTTTTTAAAATATGCAGTGATAGCACGCTGCATTTCATTAACGACACCCATATTAGGTTGCTGTGAATTAAGAATCGCTTCTCGATGTTCCTCCTTAAGCTTTTCCTCATATTTTAAAATCGGCTCTACAGCTAAAGCTAACCAATCTATCTTCGCCTCTTTGTTAGTTGCGATTTCACTCATGGCTTGGAAAAGGACTTTAGAATAAGTGGTATATATTTCTTGATTATTATGAAAGGGGAAAACTTTTCTCGGTGCATACACTAAGGCGTCATAATCAGCGGTGATAAGATAGGTTTTTTCACTTGCTTGATTATGGGTATCAACTTCAAATTGACGATAAGCCATTACCTCAACTTCATTAACCCTCCAGTTCTTTTTTAGAGTAAAGTGGGTGTTAAAAGTTTTAGTGGCAGAAGAATACTGTAACCATTGTTTCTGAGACTTCATAAGAAAAAAGGGAATATTTTCTTTTTTGTTCCATACAATATGACCTTTTTCATCTGAAACATAATAAAGAATATTACCGTCTATTTTTTTATTAACCTTGGTTATTAAAAACAAGTCATTGATACTGTCTCTATTGTCGCTATTAATTGTTTCTCTAATTTTTCTGTAAACTTGTTCGCTTTCTTCTAAAGCATGGTTATTTTTTTCTTGAAACTCATTGATACGGGAAGGATTTGTACTTGCTAATTTGCTTAATGCCGCTAAGTGAGGAATATCACCCGCAATAGGTCCAAATTCGGATGACTTACCTTTGGTATTTAAGCCTTTACCTTTATAAAGATTCGCTTCATCACTTAAACGCTTAGCGACTTCTTCATTGATGGGGCGCCAAAGTAGGATAACTTGGTTAATAGCAGCAAATTTAGAGAAGATTTGACTATGACGGTGAACCATACCAAAGTCCTCTACATTCAAGCTCCCACTGAGGGGTTCTCCTAAATTTGCAATTTGGGCAAATATCTTTTTTTGCTCCTCTTGCCATTTTCGTATCATTTTTTTGCATCGTTTACGGGCATTTTTGGTTAACTGCTTTGAATCTATGGCCATTTTCTCTTTAATTTTTTTAGCTAAGTCATGATAACGCGTTAAGAGAGTCTGAACCTGACTAAAGCGAGTGGTCGGTTTGTCTTGGAGAGGAGTGGATGCTGTAGAGGACATAGACACTGATTTTTGCTTTTTGGAAGGGGGAGTTTCCTTTTCATGTGTCCCAACAACTCCTCTTTTTCTACTCACTTTTTCATTATTGCGCATGGTTAACCCTAACTTTGTTTCGAGAGAATAGTATAACCACATGAACTTAAGACATCCTTAGAAAGTGGCCATAGAGACAATACATCCAGCCAATCTTGTCCTAGTTTTATGAATAAGAACTTAGCTCGTCTAGTTACGCAATAGTGTTTATATCTTCGACTGTTTGACTGATACGCAAGGATTACATTTGTTTATTTTTCAATTGAACCCGTTATTTGATTAACGTTAAAATACGGCAAAAAAAAGAATCAATCAGGTAAAATGTGAAAATACTTAGACTCATTTTCAGAAAAATAAAGCGAAATTGGGTGGATCACCATGAAAACAGAGCCATTTGTTATTTTTATAGCTCGACTGCAAATGGTGATAGACATAGTCAATTTCAGCTCGCCAGGCTCTATGAAAGGGGGACTAAAACAATAGAAAAAAATTTGGTTTACGCCTATGTGCTTTATTATATAGCCGCTAAAAAAGGGATAAAACAAGCGAGTCATTGTTTAGAAGTTTTAAGCGATCAAATGCCTATGATGCAATGGCAGGAAGCACAAAATTTAATTTCCAGATTAGATAAATCAGAAATAACGCCACCATCATCATTACTAAAACGATTAAAAGCTTTTAAAAGCAGGATTAAAAATTTTTTAGCCTTTGGTAAAAAATAATAAAAATGTCGGTTTTTTTATGTATGGTAGTTGTAATTAAGTCCAAAATGAACAGGATTTAAAATTATTTTACGGATTCAACGAACCACGAATGGTCTCATTCTTCACTGGCAATAGGTTTATTTTTAGCTGATCGATGACGTTCGCGTAATTCAATATCGATATATTTGTCTGTAATCGCGCTTGAACTATGACCCGCGTCATCCCGCACATGTTCACGAGGACGATGCTTAACATCATCAGAAATACCGGTATGGCGAAGCCAATGTACAGTTGCAGCGTGTAATCCCTGTGCTTCTTCAGGATTTTCTTTTTCCAATTTTTCAGCGGCCATGTCAAAACAGTCTTGCACTAATCGTCTGATCGTACGTTCATCTGTCATCGGTTTATTGGAATTATTTTCATGGCCAATCAATGGCGTTTTTTCATCAAGAAAAGGGTAGGGTGGTAATGATAAATATTCTTTGCGATAGTGTTTAAGTGCTTTTAGCATATCATTGCTTACCGCAATTTGACGTGCTTTATTGCCTTTCCCCACTGTTTTATACCACCAATTTCCATCATGATCTTTGAAGAAATTTCCCATTGTGGGTGTCCATCGTTCATTCGCTGTGAGTTCTGAAATTCGCAAATACATACCATATAAACACGATAAGATAAAAACAGTACGTTCATGTTTAATATCTTTTTTCGCATTTTCTTTAGCAAGATTAATAACAGTTTCCCACTGTTTATCGGATAAACGACGAATAACTGATATGGCTGCTTCTTGTCTTAAGAATTTACTTTTTTGACGAATCAGCGCAACAGGATTCATCGTGGTCATTTCTTCCTGTAAGCAATAATTATAAAAACTCCCTAAAATAGCAAAAATGGCCTTCAATGATTTTTGTGAAAACTGATAATCATTTTTTGTGGGAATTTTCCCCGATTTAATTTCTTTTTTATCTAATGTGGCCTCAAATGGTCGCCATTCGCTATTTGGAATTTTCAAACCATCTTGTAATTTAAATCGTGCAACGGTTTTTAAACCAATCCATTTTTTGTATGGTTTAATGCAGAATTCAATGAATGCCTCAATATCTTCGCGCTTTAATTTTAAAATAGACTCAGTACGTATAAACCAACTCCATTGTATGAATCGCTCGATATCTCGTCGATACGCACAGAATGTTTGCTCGCTTCCGCGGTAGTTATAAAGAAATTTAAGTGCGATTTCGTAGTCTTTTATTGCGAATACAGGTAAGTTAATTACATTTGAAAAACAGTGATGCAGCCATTGCTTTATGCATTGTTTAGGATTTTTGGAATTATAAATTGACTGATAGAGATTGATCGTCGCATGCAATGTATCAAAAACAGGAGTTGGAGTGTACTGCTTACTCATCATTTTTACGTTCTAATAATTTTTTACTTTCAAAACGTTCTCTAGCTCTTGCAATGGCATCATGTAAACGCGCTACAAAAATTTCCTTCGGTGGTAATTCAGTTAAATATTGACATACGCGAATGCCACTATTTTCGAGTTGTAAAAGTTCAATACGTTCTTCAGATTTTGCTGAACACAGGATAATTCCTATAGGTGGATTTTCACCTATCTGCATTTCATGTTTTTCTAGCCATCGTAAATATAATTCAATTTGACCTTTGTCTGCTGGTTTAAAACGACCGCGTTTAAGCTCTACTGCAATTAGACATCGCAGTTTTCTATGATAAAACAACAAATCTATTTTAAAATGCTCGCCATCAATTTCAATAACTTTTTGTCGCTCTAAGAATGCAAATCCATTCCCCATATTCAACAAAAAAGCTTCAATATCATCGATAATTGCGTCCTCAAGAGATTTCTCACTTTTAATAGGCTGTGGAAATAAGTTTTCAAAAATATAGGGGTCTTGGATAATCCAATCAGGATGTAATTCATTTGTATTACGAAGTTTATTAATTTCACGACGAATATGGGGTTCAGGTTTTTTTGCTAAAGCGGTGCGTTCATACAACATGTTGTCGATTTTTTCGGCTAACTCGCGTGTGCTCCATTGTTCAATACGACACATTTCTGCATAAAATTCACGTTTTAATTGATTTTCGATGCTGAACAAATTAACAAAATGGGTCCATTTCAATTGATCTGTTAAGGATAGAACGACTTTTTCCTCGGGAAAGTATCTGGCAAATTGAACACAGCGCTCAATGATGCGACGACCAAATCCTCTTCCATAGTGCATTTGTAATTTTAGCGCTAGAGCTTGAATAATATTTTCTCCATACTTAGCTCGTTGATTATTCAAGATATCTTGATTAATTCTATGGCCAATATGCCAATATAAAAGCACGTTGGTTTTATTAAGATACTGTAAGCTATGCTGTCTAGCGGATTCAATAAGCTGACTGATTTCTTTAAACAATTGAGAATTATCTATTTGTTCAGGATACTTATCCATAATGTCCTTATAAAACAATGTATTATTAAAAAACGTCTGCGTGCGGACGTTTTTGGTTAATTGGATTTAGAGGTCGTGATAGGCTGATTCTCTATACCCAGTAATCAATATTACTGGGTTTTTGGTGACTACACAACCGCGGCTAATTATAAAAACGTTGATAATCATAGTTATCACCACTAATGGGAATATGTTTGCAATAAGTAACATTTTTACTTTGTATTTTTTGAAAAGAGAAAACAGAATAAACAAATTGCGCCCTTCTCTTAACGTTAATAAAAAGCCCTGCGCTGCTCAATAAATGATCTTTATAAGATTTATTTCATTTCATTTCAGATTTTTTTTAAAAAAAGGTAAATTCCCACCTAACTAATATTGCCTCAGTTTGTTTATACTATTAGATTTATAAAAATTTAAATAAGCACGCAAGCTTATTTTTAAAAAATTTAGATTAACAAAATTACGCGAAATTTAGAAAGCTAAAATCACATTCAATATTATATTTAATTCAGTCACATAAAACTTTAATTAACCTGTTTCAAAAGGAATTATCGATGAAATCTTCTCGCTCGTCAAAGTCATCTAAGACCCCTCCCGTTACTGTAGCCCAATTAAAAGCGCTTCATGACAAGATCCTAGCTTTTCAAAGCAAACAACTTACACCTGATGAATGTAAAGCAGCTGCTTCTTTGCTCGAAGAATCAAACCTTTTATTAAATCGGATTCCGATTAATAATAAATATAAAATGGATTATGTGGGCGCTATCGTGTTGAAGTGTGGGGAAATAAAGTTGCTTTTAAGAGACTATAAAGGGGCAGAAGCGTACTTTACGGAACAGATCAATCACGGTAGTACATTCACCACCGCATCCTATAGAGGGCGTGCACGTGCAAGGGAAAATTTAGGTGATTTTCAAGGTGCTTTATCAGACTTGGAGCATAATCGTTATAATGGATTTTATACGAATACTTACGACTATCTTTCAGATTTAGCGGAATTTAAAGAAAGACGAGGTGAATTACATGCAGCTTTCAATTACTACGAACAAGCAGCTATAGAAGGACGCCGTTTATCAAATCAGACTTCTGGAGGTTATCGTCAAAAATCCGGATCTGTGTGCTTAGCTCTCAATGACTTTAATAAAGCGATTGAATGCTTTCAATATGCAATACAAAATGGTTGTTACAATATAGAAAGTGCGCAACAAGGTTTACAAAGAGCACAAGCTGGATTGCAGAATCAAATAGAAACTAATAACGGAAGATCGCTATTTAACAAAGGTAAAGAACATTTTGCAGTAAGGAGGTGGAGTGAGGCGCGAGTTGCCTTCGATGGAGCATTAAAAAAAGATTCTAGAAATAGTGAGTTTTTTTATTGGCGGGGCTTAACGAATAAGGCGTTACAAGATTACTCAGCAGCTGTTCTCGATTTAAAATCTGCACTTGCCTTAGGAGAGAAGCTGGCACAACCGCACTTAACAGAAATTAAAAAAATTCAAACAGATTTAGAGCATCAGCAAAGAGTAGAAGAAGATCAAAAGCGACGAGTGATGGAAGAAAAAGCTCGAGAAAAACAGCGAGAATTAGAAAATCAACGGCGATTGGCCGAGGAGCGAGAGCAGGCTAAACGTTCTAAACGTCTCGAAGATGATAAACGACAATTAGAAAAGACTCGGACGGAGCAGAAACAACAAGAACAACAAATGGCAGTTGATGAATGTTTGCGAGAGTTGCAGAAAATGCAAATAAGTTTAAAGCAATCTCAACCCAATTTATCTACCATAGACAGAGATTTTACTAATTTAGAAAAAAAGATCGAAACGCTGCAATCCAAAATCGATGCGGAATTTAAGGAGCAATTTCACACGATGCGAGGAAATTTTTATTATGCCTTATCAAAAAAAGAAACCAATCAAACGCGCAGACAGGCCATGCTCGCTAAGGTATTAAAAGATTTTAATAAAATTATGGAAATAAATTTATTCGCGGAAGGAATTGCTGAAAAAATTGATGAAATTAAAAATATGCAAACTACCGGAAACTCTTCCTCAAATTTTTCTTCGATTAATCAGCCTAAATTATCTGCTGAAGACCAGCAAAAATTAGAAAAAAAGAAAGAAGAGTTACGAGCAAAATTAAATGCTTCTACTACTGCAGCAGCTTCAAGTTCTTCTTCTACCAGTTCAGGTTTATTTAAAAGTACAGCACCTCCGCCCTGTAATCCTTCCCAAACTGTCTTTAATCCTCGCAAAAACTTATTTTAAGGAGAAAATTGATGCGCAGCCCCTCTTTGACAGAATTAGAGCTAAAACAACAACGACTGCAAGAACTAGAAACAAATTATTCAACGCTAGAATTTGAAATAAACGACAAAAAAGATAGATTAATTGAATTAGAGAGAATGCAGTTAGAATTAAAATCACAGCAAAATGATATTTGGACAAATTATAAAAATTTAGAATTTCGTATTTCTCAGCTTAATTCTGATGTAGAAAATTCACGCTCATCTGTAACTCGCTTGAGAGAAGAATATAATAATTTGCAACGAAAAATTAAAGCATTAGATGCTATTATTAATAGTCCTATTCCTAGCGAGCGATTTGAGAGACGCTGTGTACATGGTCACCTAAATTGCCCGAATCTACCTAATGATATAGAGAATGTGGCTAACCAGTCAGAAATTGACAACCAATTGCAAAAGTAGAAAAAGCAGAGAGGGAACGAGCGGATCTGCAAAACGAATTATCCCGTCTTGAAGACGAGTTATTTTTTGCAGATCGCACATATCAAGATAAGTCTGAGGAACTTGAAGAACTGAAGCGCAAATATGCTACGACTAAGGATGATCTGGATAACGTTTCAGAAAAAATAAGACAGAATGAAAGAGAAATTGAACAAACACAAATAAAATTACATGGATTAGATTCGAAAAAAAATTCTTTACTTGAATTTATTGAGCAATTAAAACAACAAATTGTTGAGTTAAGAAATGAAAATAATATTAATTTTGATACCGTTTCTGAGTCACAAAATAATGATAAAAACTCTTTAGATGATGCTGAAATTGAACGCTTAGCTTTATTACAGCTGCAGAAAGAAGGAATAGTTTCAGCCTCAATCTCAAATATTAGCTCCGTATTCCCGCAGTCAGGTCCCCTATCCGATGACGAAATAGAAAAAATGGCATTACGACAAATTTTAGAAGAAGAAAATTCATCTAAAATTAATTTAAATCCAGCTAGATTGTATAATGGACTATTTAAAGAAGTTGGAGAAGAATTATATTCACTAAAAACGGCTGCGGAAAAAGTCTCTGCTGGAATTCAGGAAGGCAAGCATTTTGCTAATAGTTTCTTTACCACGGCAAGCAATCTATGGCCCAGCGCGGGTCAAGAAGCACTGCTCGACACTATGTACCAAGCCGAAATAGTAGCAGGCATGGAACCACAAGCAACTGGGGATTTCTTAGGAGATGCAGCACTCCAAAATCTAAAAAAACAATTCGGTAACAGGATGTAAAAGTATAAAACTTTTTCAGTATTGCGCTTAAAAGGGGATGTCAGTTATCGTGAAAGAGTGAAAATACGAGAATCATCAGCAAATTCTGCACTGCGTTTCGCCTCTGGAAATCTTTTATAACAGAATATTTCAAGCAGGGCTGATTTTCCGACATCTGCTGCTCCTAAGATCAGTCCCTTAACTTCCGTCCCGAATGTTTGTTTTCAGATTGCGGCGTTTTAATTTTTCATGAATCAAATTTGCCGTCTTATCTGTAAGTTTAATTTATTGTTTTTTTCTTTGCGCCTAGTTTTTGTATTGCTTTGTGCGTAATCAGGCTTATATTGCTATGAACAAGCTTTGTTCTACGAATGTAATATGGCGGTTTAATTCTCCACTAATCGTAGACTGATGTACACCTAAAACTATATTGAAGCATTACTAGATTCTTTGAGCAGGGTGAAATATAATTTTTACGATAATTATCGCCTATTTTACTTAATAAAAATTTAATTATACGGAATTTTATGACCTTTTATACAATTGGATATTCTATCGTACCTTGGCCAGACCCTAAAGATAATCATCAGCAGGAAATAAATTTGTTGTGGTATGCTGCTGCTTTATGGCCACACCCAATAGAAATTCAAGAAAACGAAGAGATTAGTGATAGATGTTTCTTACTTTTTCGTGACGATCAAAAAGAGGAATTGAAATTATATCAAGAAAAATTGCGTGAAAAAACGGAGGGAACTACTCCTCCTATTTATGAAATCGATATAGACAGTAACGTAGATTTTAACTCCTTACCTGGTGTAAGAGCTGAAACCGTTTTATTTAACGGGAAGCAAATTCAATATAGTAAAGTTCCTGCTATATACATGGGGAGTTTTCAATTAATTAATATCTCTTATTATTCAAATGTTCTTCCCCTTAAGGAGATCTTCGAAAATGAATTTAGTGATGTTAAAGCAGCAGAAACAAATCATGAGTTGCAACCTAAACAGCCCTCACTTACAACCACTGCTAATGAATATCATGAGCAATATTCTCTTAATTTGCAAATATTCAAACAAAACGTTTCAAAAAACGGAACACAATGGTTGAAGGAAAAGAATTTATCTCCAATTGCTTTTTATTGCCTAGTCATAGGGTATCAACAATCTCAAAAGATAGCGGAAAATATTATATTCTGGGCCTATATTTTTGGTGTAGTGGGCGGTCTTATAGCTTCAGCATACAAAAACGAGATAGCAAAATTTTTTCAAAGTACGGCAAGATTTAACAATTTATTTATGGCAAAAACAGCAGAATTGAAACAGCAAGGAATTCTTCCTAACTTTTTATTTCCAAGCTTGGCTTAATTTGCCTATACATTCATTAACTCATAAGGGTGTTGGACGCGATGATGTTCACAAAGTACTTTTTTCTCCTGTTTTTCAGAGGATCGCATGAGTTGATAAATACCTTTTGGTGTTGATATAGGCCCGTTTCCCTGAAATCCCCTCCCACAAGAAATAACTAGAAAAATAAGAAATATAAGCCCTAAGCCCACACTCAAAACGGGAAATGAAATTATAACATCAAAAAATATATCTTTTATTGTATGTCTAAATATTAATATGCCAGAAATAATAAAGATACAAAATAATGCCGAACTAGATTCAAAACAAACTAAAGGCTTTTTATTTAAAAAATAATACGAATTTATTTTATGAATCTCTCCTGCCTCAAGGATAGCATTTGCGAATTTTGCACAATTAATATTTTTACTTTTTAATAATTCTTTTTGTAGTTGAGTAGGACTAAAAATTTGTTTAATAAGG
>Ga0351893_10260_pt1 | contig 12292 bp, 3 predicted proteins | sample TotcelFGM3001K15_FD_206765 | JGI IMG/M metagenome (GOLD analysis project Ga0351893, IMG submission 206765) | Enriched cells from coal bed in the Powder River Basin, Montana, United States - Total cells FGM rep3 HSBNCT.FGM.300.1.K15 ...
CAGGATCGGGCATCGGTGCGGATATTTTTTTGGGTGCTGATGTGACGTTTGATGTCAGTGCCGAGGATATAAGTGTGACGAATCTGGGAGGAGCCGGAGATCAGGATGATACGAATGTCATTGCGAATGATCCGAATGCTCAAGGGGGCATCACCGTGACGGGCGGAGGAGGGACGCTCACCCTGATGGGGACGAAGAATTACTACACTGGAGCAACAGTGATCCGCAGCGGGACACTAGAGCTGGCGGCAGGAGCTACAGAGGAGGGTACGAGCAGCATCCTGGTGGGTGCCGAGCAAGGAGACAATGCGACGCTACTGATGGGTAGCGGCTCAAGCATCGTGCAGTCCTCGCCGACCACAGCCATGCAGATAGCGCAGAATGCCGGCTCCGTGGGTCAACTCATCATCGGAAGCGGAGCGGGAAGCAGCGGGGCGTCTTTGGACATTGCCGAGATCACTGGAGGAGCGGGGCAGGCTAGTATCACATTTGCGCAGCAATACGATGCAACGGGCCAGTCACTCATCTATAATTTTAGTTCGACGCTTACGGGGAGTCTGCAAGTCATTCAAAATGGACCAGGCGTGACAGTGCTGCTGCCATCAGGAGCTAATACATACACCGGAGGGACCATGATCAATGAGGGGACTCTGTTGGTATGGGACTCCTCATCTTTGGGCTCGGGTGCGGTGACCGTAAGTGGATTGGGAACACTCGGCGTAATGGCAGGACAGGGGATCTCCAATCAAGTGATATTGGCCGATGGCGGTGAGTACACGGTGCAGATAAACCAGGGGGAGACCTACATGGGGATGTTGACGGCGACGAGCGACTTCAACGATGGTCGGAATACGACGATCGAATTACTAGATAGCGTGGAGAGCATGGGGGTGACACTGGGAGCGAGTTTTCTGACTTTTCCGGCAGAAGATGATGCGATACTGCAAAGCAATATCTTTAACCTTTTAGGGTCTGAGGGCGATACCTTCGCGCTCCAGCTCTCGATGGACAGCATTGATGCGGATAGCTACCTAGGCTGGCTTGATGCAGCCCAAGAATCCCGCTGGGTCAATGCCATCCTTGGCAATGTGGGCATCAATAATGCCAATAGCGACCAGAAAAACTACGCAGGCTCCTTTTCGGCCTTTCAGGCGATATATGGGACAGATCTTTCCACATACCTCGGAGCGTACGGCATCGATATAAATACCGGCAGTGTGTGGGCCGTGCTGAATCATGATAATCAGTTTGCCATCATCCCTGAGCCCAGCAGTTTCTTGTTGCTCATGGTTGGTCTTGGTTCGCTCCTTGGTGTTAAGAGATCCAAGCGAGGGTACAGGGCTAGTGGCAATAGTTGATGCACGGAGTGCAGTCCCGACACCGAGCTTAACGGATCAGCATTGACATACCCTCTCTTCATTACCGGAAGTCCGACTGACTGAAGCACTGGCGAAAAGACAATCGGGGTTTACTCGCCTCTTACAGATCCTCGCACACCATTGTGTGACAAATATCAGCAAGCGGTAACGCTTTATCCAAAAATACTGACCACTCCATCAAGGAGCCTTCCAGTGAAATTGGTCTTAATCATGCCAAAAGCTACGTTGAAAAGTAAATCATCAAGCCCTGAGCGCACTTTTTCCAGAACTCGCGTATCTGAAATGGGCGGAGTCTTCCTGAATTGGAATATAAAGAATAAATGTGGACCCGGTAGGATAACGGGGTTCGTAGTGCAGCTCGCCACCCATGGAATCCATTAATGTCTTGGCAATGAATAGTCCGAATCCATCGGAGGTTTCATCCCCTGTGGGTTGATTCGTACCACGATGAAATTTTTCGTATATCCGAGGGCGTTCTTCCTCCGGGATTCCCACACCTTCGTCGGAAATGTTGATCTGATAAAAATGATCGGTAGACCAAGCCGAAATCTCAACAGTGGTATTTGGTGGTGAGTATTTCAGTGCGTTGGAGATAATATTATCTAAAATATGCTGAAAGGCGGTCGGGTCGATCGTCGCTATCATATCTCTGGGAATCTGCGACCTGGAGAGGGTGACCTGCTTGCGGGTGGCATGTGGCTGGGCGCGCTCGATCGCTTCACGCAAAAGTCCGCCAAGGTCGGCTGACGCCGTATTGATCTCGGGATTTTGTTCCACTTTGTAAGCCGTGAGAATTCCGTCAATCATGAGAACCATATTGCCGCAGAGGGCCGAAGACTGCATCTGAACTGTGCGATAGGGGTCCTTTTGCCATTCGGGTTTCGCCCCTTGAGCATCGTAAAGATTTTTAAGACTTTGCAGAGGACTCCGAAGATCATGGGCCGTGATGGCCATGAGTGCATCCATTTCATCGGCGTTCTGTTTAAGCAATGCACGGCGATTAATGTCGTTCATCTTGCCTCTGAAAAGGAGAAATTGGCAGAGACAGGAGAGTCCTACGCCCACGGAACCATCGATGAGAGCAACAGTTTTCAAATTGACGGGGGCGTCCGATCTCAGGACAAGGATCACGTAGAGAGTGTGGCTCAACAAGAGCGTTGAGCAGAAGGTTTTGGGCTTTATCAGTAGAATGACTCCAATGCTAAGCAGCGTAATCACGTACACCGTCGTAGGCCCAAACACTGGAAGGAGCGCAAAGAAGTAGTAATTTCCGGTTGCCAGTTGAACCAGCAAGAAAAGATAGACGAAGGCACTTCGCCAATAAAGAGCTATGGAACTGCGCCACAACCAGACACTGATACCAAGTAGGATCAATGATATGGTCGTATCCACGAGCCAAGGTCCATTTGCCGGTTGAAAATTCGATGGGGGGAATAAAAGACTCACGGTGAAGAGGATCGACACCAAGAGGATGATCGCCGCAAGAAACCAACAAATGCGTTGGAGAGTGATTCGATTCAGTTCATCAAGAAACGTATCATGATCGATGGGCACGGTAGCTCTATTGAGGCTCACAGCGTGTCCAAGGAAAGGTTGCCCTTGATAAAAAACTCTCCTGCCTTTTTATCGAGATCGCGTCCAGATTGAAGGGACAGCTTACATTTAATGCGCTCTCGATACGTGCTGACAGTCTTGCGGCTGAGATGAAGTTTTGCCGCAATTTCCGTAGAGGAAAGTCCCGATCCAGTCATCCTAAAGACGTCGATCTCGCGATCGGAAAGATTCTCGAGCGACGGTGCCACAGGAGGAGTCTTTCCTTTCACCAAGTGGGTAAAAGCGGAGGATTGTACGGACAGACTAGCATACCAGCCGACGGCAGAAATTTGTCGTAGAGCCTCAAGCACTGCGCTCAAACCAGCCGATTTATGGACAAAACCGCATGCCCCGGCACGAAATGAGCGTTCAGCATACTGAAGTTCATTCAAGGCGGAGAAGACGAGAATACGGGAAGAAGGCACAAGGGATCGTAATTCCTTGATGAACTCCATGCCGTCACGACCATCCATCATGAGATCAAGAACAATGATATCGGGTCGCAATTCTGTCGTCTGCGCAAAAGCTGCTTGGATGGACGAAGCTTCACCACAAACGGTGTATTCCAAGGATCCCTCCAACATCATTCGGATTCCAAGTTGAACGACTGGATGATCGTCGATGACGAAAACGCTGCGGGGCATGCATTCTTATAAGGGATCTGCAAAGCCGAGGTCAAGTTTTTGCTATAGGGAAAGTCCTACGAGCAATCCATTTAACAAGAAATTTTCCCCCGATAGAAGGACAATGGTGGCGCAGAGAAAATTACTTAATGACGTTTAGCATTTTCATTTTTTCCTAGAATAGGATAAGTGCGCCGCCCCGGCCCGGGGTTAAAGGAAATCAATAATTTTTCAACCAGGGACCGGCTTGTACGATTTGGCCTACATTTTTTTTAATAGCTTCCACCTGACATACAGAAAAAGAATTTAGTCTAGTCTGATAAGGCATGCAGCCATTTTTGAGTACAATCGGTCTTTGAAAGTAGCCCTTAAAGATTTCCTTCAATTCTATCACTCACTAATATGATTCACAGAACCCTTGGTATTGGATTGGCCGTTCTATCGGGTCTTGGGACTTTATCGGAACGGGCGAAGGCGGAGACCCTGCTCAGCGAGGGATTTGACAACGTCAGTACCCTAACTGCGACAGGCTGGAGTATTCAAAACCTCAGTGATCCCTTGGGATCGAAGTCTTACTTTCAGGGCGATCCTTCGGCTTTCAGCTCTCAGGCGGGAGCGCCTGATGCCTACATTGCGGCAGACTTTAATAGCGTGTCTATTTTAGGCACGATCAGCAATTGGCTCATCACTCCCGAGATGACGCTGAAAAACGGGGATGTCTTCTCGTTTTATACGCGTGCTGCTTTGCCATATTCTGATCGTTTGGAGTTTCGATTGAGCACTGCGGGAAGCTCAACCAACGTGGGATCAACCGCAACCAGCGTAGGCGACTTCACGACTCTGCTGTTCTCTGTAAATCCTAACCTGGAACCAGACGGATATCCCCTTAGCTGGACCCAATACACCGTGACCCTGAGTGGGCTGGACGATACCTCTACGGGGCGCTTTGCCTTCCGCTATTATGTCACCGATGCTGGGTTTTTCGGAGCGAATTCCTACTATATCGGCATTGATACGGTGCTCTACACGGGGGTCCACACGGCCTCGGAGCTTTATTGGAGTGGGGGATCGGGAAACTGGAATAATGTCGCGACAAACTGGAGTGCCACATCGGGCGGTGCGCTGGATCGGGTGTGGGATGGATTGCGGGCTGTATTTGATACTGGCTCCGGTACGGTGACCCTGACGGACGACATCTCGGCGACCAACCTCGATTTTCAGGTCGGTCCGTATACCATTGAGTCTGATACCACGGAAACGCTCACTCTCACCGGTATTGCGAATATCACGACGGCGACGGGCGTGACGGCTACCATTGCTGCTCCGATAGCCGGCTCGTCAGGTCTGTCCAAGCTCGGCAACGGGACCTTGATCCTGGCCGCTGAGAATATTTACACCGGGACGACGAATATCCAGCTCGGCACCTTGCAGATCGGCAACGGCGGCACGACAGGGAGTATCTTGGGCAATATTTCGAATAACGCGGAATTGATTTTCAACCGGAGTGATGACGTCACGTTTGGCGCGATGACCGTCGGATCAGGCTCGATGAAAAAATCGGGGACAGGCACACTGACTCTGACAGGGACGAATAGCTCCATCGGAGGAACAACTGTCAGTGAGGGAACTCTTCTGGCGAATAGTACCCTCAGTGGCGCTGTCGGGGTCAAGAGCGGGGCGACCTTGGGTGGTACTGGCACGATCACGGGTCTCGTGACTGTGGATGATGGAGGAACCATTGCCCCCGGTAGCAATGCCGTGGGAACCCTCACTGTCGCGAATCTGAACTTGAATAACCTGTCGCGGTTGAACTTTGAACTGAACAATCCGGGAGTCGTCGGTGGCGGTGTGAATGACCTCATCGAGGTGCAGAACGACCTGGTCCTGGATGGGCGAGTCTTTATCACGGACTTGGCAAACTTTGGCGCGGGGACGTATCGGTTGATGAACTATGCATCGGTGCTTACCAACAATGGCTTGATCGTGGCCTCGGGCCCTGTCGGCTATAACTACACGATCGATACCACCACGGCCAATAAGGTGAATCTCGTGGTGAACTACACCGGATTGCAGTTCTGGGATGGAGCTACCGTCGTGGGAGATGGCACCGTTCACGGAGGCTCTGGCACGTGGGATGCGGTCCCGTCAAACTGGACGGACTCGGCGGGAAATATCAATAACACCTGGCAGGACCTGACCGCAGTGTTTGAGGGGTCGGCGGGTACGGTGAGCGTAGCCTCCAATGTCACGGTGGCAGGCATGCAGTTCGGCACGACGGGCTATGAGTTGGTCGATGGTGGTGGTACGATTGAGATCACGGCGCCGAGTTCCACGTTCCTCGTTGATGGCGGTGTGGATGCCACGATCTCCACGAAGATTACGGGAGCAGGTGGGATCTCCAAGACGGGCCTGGGGAGTTTGATTCTGAATGCGGCGAATGACTACACGGGCGGCACGGTCATCAATGCCGGTACGGTGATGGCGAATAACACCCTCAGTGGCCCAGTCGACGTCAAGAGCGGGGCGACCTTGGGTGGTACTGGCACGATCACGGGTCTCGTGACTGTGGATGATGGAGGAACCATTGCCCCCGGTAGCAATGCCGTGGGAACTCTCACTGTCGCGAATCTGAACTTGAATGACTTGTCGCGGTTGAACTTTGAGCTGAACAATCCGGGAGTCGTCGGTGGTGTTGTGAATGATCTCATCGAGGTGCAGAACGATCTGGTCCTGGATGGGCGAGTCTTTATCACGGACCTGGCAAACTTTGGCACGGGGTCGTACCGGTTGATGAACTATGCATCGGTGCTTACCGACAATGGCTTGATCGTGGCCTCCGGGCCCGCTGGCTATAACTACGAGATCGATACCGCCACGGCCAATGAGGTGAATCTCGTGGTGAACTACACCGGATTGCAGTTCTGGGATGGAGCCACTCTTGTGGGAGATGGCACCGTTCACGGAGGCTCTGGAACGTGGGATGCGGTCCCGTCAAACTGGACGGACTCGGCGGGAAATATCAATGATGCGTGGCAGGATCTGACTGCCGTGTTTATGGGGTCGGCGGGTACGGTCTCCGTGGCATCGAATGTCACGGTGGCGGGCATGCAGTTTGGTACGGCCGGCTACGAGTTGGTCGATGGCGGTGGTGCGATTCAGATTACCGCTCCGAGTTCCACGTTCCTCGTTGATAGCGGTGTGGATGCCACGATCTCCACGAAGATCACGGGAGCAGGCGGGATCTCCAAGACGGGCCTGGGGAGTTTGATTCTGGATGCGGCGAATGACTACACGGGCGGCACGGTCATCAATGCCGGTACGGTGATGGCGAATAACACCCTCAGTGGCACTGTCGGCGTCAAGAGCGGGGCGACCCTGGGTGGTGCGGGTACGATTGCGGGTCTCGTGACTGTGGATGATGGAGGCATCATTGCCCCTGGTAGCAATGCCGTGGGAACCCTTTCCGTCGGTGATCTGAACCTGAATAACCTGTCGCGGTTGAACTTTGAACTGAACGATCCGGGAGTCGTCGGTGGTGGTGTGAATGATCTCATCGAGGTGCAGAACGATCTGGTCCTGGATGGGCGAGTCTTCATCACGGATCTGGCAAACTTTGGCACGGGGTCGTACCGGTTGATGAACTATGCATCGGTGCTTACCAACAATGGCTTGATCGTGGCCTCCGGGCCCGCTGGCTATAACTACGAGGTCGATACCACCACGGCCAATGAGGTGAATCTCGTGGTGAACTACACCGGATTGCAGTTCTGGGATGGAGCTACCGTCGTGGGAGATGGCACCGTTCACGGAGGCTCTGGCACGTGGGATGCGGTCCCGTCAAACTGGACGGACGAAACGGGAAATATCAATGATGCATGGCAGGATCTGACGGCCGTGTTTATGGGGTCGGTGGGCACGGTCAACGTAGCCTCCAATGTCACGGTGGCGGGCATGCAGTTCGGCACGGACGGCTACGAGCTGGTCAATGGCGGTGGTGCGATTCAGATTACCGCTCCAAGTTCCACGTTCCTCGTTGATAGCGGTGTGGATGCCACGATCTCCACGAAGATCACGGGAGCAGGCGGGATCTCCAAGACAGGCCTGGGGAGTTTGATTCTGAATGCGGCGAATGACTACACGGGCGGCACGGTCATCAATGCCGGCACGGTGGTGGCGAATAACACCCTCAGTGGCACTGTCGGCGTCAAGAGCGGGGCGACCCTGGGTGGTGCGGGTACGATTGCGGGTCTCGTGACTGTGGATGATGGAGGCATCATTGCCCCTGGTAGCAATGCCGTGGGAACCCTTTCCGTCGGTGATCTGAACCTGAATGACTTGTCCCGATTGAACTTTGAGCTGAACGACCCGGGCGTCGTCGGTGGCGGTGTGAATGACCTCATCGACGTGCAGAACGATCTGGTCCTGGATGGGCGAGTCTTTATCACGGACCTGGCAAACTTTGGCACTGGCACTTACCACTTGATTAAGTACGGGGCTACTCTCACCTCGAACGGCCTCGTCGTCGCCTCGGGCCCTGCCGGCTATAACTACGAGATCGATACCACCACGGCCAATGAGGTGAATCTCGTTGTGAACTACACCGGATTGCAGTTCTGGGATGGAACTACTCTTGTGGGAGATGGCACCGTTCACGGAGGCTCTGGCACGTGGGATGCGGTCCCGGCAAACTGGACGGACTCGGCGGGAAATATCAATGATAAGTGGCAGGATATGACGGCTGTGTTTGCGGGGTCGGCAGGCACGGTCAGCTTAGCCTCCAATGTCACGGTGGCAGGCATGCAGTTCGGCACGACGGGCTATGAGTTGGTCGATGGCGGTGGTGCGATTCAGATCACCGCGCCGAGTTCCACTTTCCTCGTTGATACCGGTGTGGATGCCACGATCTCCACGAAGATCACGGGAGCAGGCGGGATCTCCAAGACGGGCCTGGGGAGTTTGATTCTGAATGCGGCGAATGACTACACGGGCGGCACGGTCATCAATGCCGGCAAGGTGGTGGCGACTCACGCTTCTGCGCTGGGCGACGCGGCGGTGACGCTGAATTCCCAGGCGACTCTGGCGACCACGGTCAACCTCACCATCAATTCCCTGACCTGGGATGGCGGCACGGTGGCCATGGCGGCCGGACAGACGATCTCCATTACGAATGGACTGACGATGCTGGATGACGGGCTGTTTTACCTCACCTCGGCTGCGGCCAATACCCGCTATGAGTTGCTGAACTTTGATACGCTGTCTTCCACCCTGATGGGCTTCAGCATCAACTCTCTCGGTGGTCTCACCGGGAATATCAGTGTTGAGCATGATGCCTTGTCGGGTCGCTCCTCGGTGTGGGTTCAGTACGGCGGACAGTCAGGAGGAGGGGAGTTGTCGAACTACGCTCCCATCTTTACCCCCACGACGGCTGATTTCGTGGTGAGCGGAGCCGTGGTCACCAGCGACGCGGCGAATACGGTAAACTCCCTCACCTTTGATCCCTCGAGCAGCTTGGAAGTCTTCAATCTGCTGGTGGTCACCAGTGGGAACTTCAATGTCGCCACGGGATCGGCCAGTCTGAATGGTGGAATGGTGATCGTTCCCGGAAGCTTTAATCTCAATGGCCTCGGCACACTGATCGCCGGCAGCAAGTTTGCGATCGGCGGAGATGTGAATATCAACGGGGGAAGCATCGTGATCGATGATGTCTTCTCGGCGCTGGGTGGCATGAATGTGCACAGCTCGGTGACTGTGAATGGCCAGGCCTTCCTCGGTGGCAGCCTGAATACCGATGCCAGCACGATCCTGGTGAATGGCCAGGCCTCGCTGGATGGTGACCTGAATGCCAATGCGAGTACGGTGACGGTCAATGGTCAGACCTCCGTCGATGGCAGCCTGAATGCCGACGCCAGTACGGTGACGGTGAATGGTCTGCTCGGAGTCGATGGTGGGGCGAATCTCAATCAAGGGACCCAGCTTGTGGTGAATCCCTCCGGTGTCATGACCGTGGGAACCGCGACCAATATCAACAGCGGCTCCCTGGCTCGGATCAACGGAGTGCTCGACTCTCCGCTCGTCAATGTGAATGCCAGCGGCACTCTGGCCGGAGCGGGGCTGATCGTGGGCAATGTCTGGAACAATGGCGTCGTGTCCCCCGGCAACAGCCCGGGAGAGTTGTCGATCTTTGGAAATTACGCCCAGTCCGGTGGAGGGACTCTGCAAATCGAGAATGGGGACCTCCTCTCGGTCAGTGGCACAGCCAGCCTCGGCGGCACTTTGCAATTCCAGGCTGACGATGTTGACTATGGCCAGCAGGTCACCTTCCTGCAGGCGGGAAATATCGAGGGCGAGTTTGACCAGATCGTCATGTCGAATGCCGCAGAGTATCGCGGGCGTTTCATTCAGGCGGGAGGCGAGGGCATCCTGCTGGTGGCACCGACGAGCTATACCTTGGTGGCTGAGACGGGCAATCAGCGCAATGTGGCCGCCGCGTTGGATAGCTACATCACCGCTTCGGGCAACGACCGCGAGACAGTGAGTACGGCGCTGGATCTGCAAAGTGCCTCGGAATACCCGGATGCCTTTGATGCGATCTCGCCGGCTTATTACGAGACGCTGACGGCGATCACGATTGAGCAGGCGGTGGCGCAGAGCCAGATGATTGCCCAGCGGCTGAGCGCGGTGCGTCTCGGAGCGCGTGGCTTCCAAGCCATCGGCATCGAGGCTCCGCTGGTCAATGACAAGGACGGCAAGAGCGTGCTCGACGCGAAAGACGCGAAGAATGGCAAGGATGTGATCACGGCCACAGCGGACTCGAAGTGGGGAGTGTGGGCGCAGGGCAACGGGATCTTCTCGAAGTACACGAGCCTCAACCAACTGCCGAACTACCGCTACCAAAATGGTGGCTTCTTCGTTGGTGTGGACTACGGCTGGAGCGAGCATTTTGCGACCGGCCTCTTCGGTGGCTATCAGGGCACGTATGCGAAGTATTCCAATGGCAGCATGGCCTCCGTGAACTCCGCACTCTTCGGCGGCTATGCCACGTATCAGAATGGCGGCTTCTACAGCGATGCGATCATCAGCGGTGGCTACAATGGCTATGTGTCGAAGCGCTCGGTGGCCTTCAGTACAATCGACCGCACGGCGCGTGCGAATCCGAATGGCGGCCAGCTCACCAGCTACCTCGATTTCGGATATGATTGGAAGGTCAGCGGGTTCACCTTCGGTCCGCTGATCAGCGCGCAGTACACCTACTCCGGTGTGGCGCCCTTTACCGAGACGGGCGCCGATAGCCTCGACCTGCGCGTGGAGCAGCAGAATGCGAACAGCCTGCGGACAAATCTGGGAGGTCGCGTGGCCTACACCTGGAACCTGACGGACAAAATCACGATCATCCCCGAGGTGCGCATGTTCTGGCAGCACGAATATCTGCAAAACTCGACGGCCCTGGGCGCGAGCCTCGACGGCGGAGCGGGTCCTGGCTTTGACTACATGACGACCGTTCCCGGTCGCGACAGCGTCTTTGCGGGAGCCGGCGTGAGCGCAAACTTCAGCAAGGACTTCAGTGTGTACCTGAACTACAATACGAGCTTCGGTCGTCAGGATTATATCAGCCAGATGGTCTCCACCGGGCTGAACTGGAAGTTCTGATTCTCTCTTGATCGGTGGGGGTGGAGTACTGCCCCCACCGATTTTTTTTGCCCGGGATCAGCGTGCATAACTACGAGAATCCGCTTTTTGAAGGCGCGATCCAGATGAGGGATACGCTTCGGCTACGGATGGACTTGCGGTCGGTTTCGTTTCCCTAACACCTGCTATGTCTGGCGGAAGGCATCCGAGCGGCTCCATGCTTTCAGATAGTCATGCACCGTACTCTTGGGCGGAAATATCCTCGGCAGATGTTTTCATCGGGTCCCGGTGTGCAACACGAACAGGATCGCTTCCCCCCCTCTTACTTGCCCTCGATCTGCCAAACTACTTTTGCACGGACACTCCAATAGCGCCCCCCACACTCCCACCGATCATCACTTATGATCATCCTCTCAACTCAGCACTTCTGCGCCCATCCTGAGTTGGCGAATTGCTTGTAGGCTTTGGCCTACATTTTTTTTAATAGCCGCCACCCGACAGACAGAAAAAGTATTTAGTCTATTCTGATGAGGCATGCAGGCTTTCCTTAGCAATTCGTGCCGATTCAAGCAAGGCGAGGATATCGAACAATCACGGGAGCGCCGTCAAGGGCGCCGAATGCAATATAGGCCCGCACAGCAAGGACGACTAGGTGGCGATGCAGAGTTGCCGACCTATATATCGCTCCAATTTTTTTCATCGGCAGGTGTGAGGAGGCTTATCGAAAAAAAATGACCAATATGAAAACTCCACTCAAACATTTATCAGGCTTAATCTTTGCCTCTTGGTGTGGATATCTGATGTACGGAACATCCCCAGTCCATGCGCAGACGACCTATAATGTCAGCACAGCAGCGGAGCTGACCAACGCCATCAATCAGGCTTATCAGAATTCGCAGTCTGGGAGTTCCACGGACACGATCATATTTTTGGCAGACATCTCTGCGAGTACGCAGATGATCATCAATGCCAATGTGATCATCCAGGGAGGCGGCTTCAGCCTGAATATGAATAATGCGGATCGGGCATTCTTCATCGCCGGTGGAAATGTAGCCATCAACAACCTCACCA
>Ga0351893_10261_pt1 | contig 12232 bp, 11 predicted proteins | sample TotcelFGM3001K15_FD_206765 | JGI IMG/M metagenome (GOLD analysis project Ga0351893, IMG submission 206765) | Enriched cells from coal bed in the Powder River Basin, Montana, United States - Total cells FGM rep3 HSBNCT.FGM.300.1.K15 ...
TGTGGAACTCCTACTCCAAACTGGAGTTCATTTTATTTATTGCTGCATTAAAAATCATTCGAATTTTAATTTTTATACCAAGATTAAAAAATTCTACTTTTTATAGCTGAAAATTTATATTCCGTAGAGCCCGTAATATTTTGTTAATCTTTGGTTGGTAACCGCTTGTTTTATATATCGCAAATAAATAATTGAACACCGGATATTTAACTCGAAATAATCTTTAAAAAGGATAAAAATAGAGGTTTTCATGACCTCACGTTACAAATTTTTAGAGAAAGTGAAGCAGAAAGCTTACAAAATGCGGTTGAAATTATTAATCACTGTGATCAAGAGTAAAATCGCCCTCGAGCTCTCTCCAAACTGTGGTAGAACAATTAAAAACATGGTAAACAGCACGATTATTCTAACAAAATTTATATCAATCTTTGGAAAAGATAAAACAAACCCGATGAGACTGCATCAAGCAAATGCACATTAAAAATAATATTTATTCCGAAAGGTGAATATTTTGCTGAACAATACCCAGTCGCATAGCGGCTTCAATAATATGATATTTACTGCTGCACTGTAATTTAGTTTTTAAATTCTCAATATAACCTTCGATGGTGCGCGGCGAGAGCAACAAATTTTTAGCTATTTTTTTCGCTGTGTATCCTTTCAGGAGATTTTTTAAAACATCATATTCGCGCCGCGTAAGATATTCCGTTTGATTTCCAATTTTAATGTGGTAGCGATTATTTTTTTGATCAAACAATAAGTCAGAATGTAGAGTCCATGTTAGACCCGTTATGTTTACAAATGAAACAACTACACCAGAAAAATCACCTGCATTATTTTTTAATTGATTTTTATTAGTGAGGATTTCGATGCTGCTATTTAAATGAGGATGAATTTCTTTAACATTTAATAAAGTACCACCTTTGCTTACATGCACATCGCCCATTCTATATGTATGAGCCAACTCAGTATTAAATAAATCATAATCCGTTTGACCAATGATTTGTTTGGGAGAATCCAAGCCTAAACTATTTGCAACGTTTTCGTTGCAGTAAATATATTTTAAATCTTTGTCTTTTGCACAGATAAATATATTAGCGGATTTGATTATATCTTCGAACTCAAACATTACATTCTCAACCTTGTCTTACTCTAACTAGCTCTTACTTAGTGAAACATAAATCAGTATTATGTGGCAAGCGTCACTTTAAGATATTGAATTGATGTTTAATTGAACCTACTTAATCCCCCCATGCAAGCGCGGATTTCCATCATTCGTAATCACCGTCTGAACGATAGAAATTATTTCCCAAGTATTTCCTGCACGCTGAAATTCAAATTGATATCGTCCGTATGAATGATAAAACTGATCTCTAGAACCCGAATAATTAGAATCAAATCGGTAAATAATATAATTACATTTTGCGACCGCAATTTGATTTTCAGTTTCAGTATCGATCGATAAATTTAAAATATTGTGTTGAGTTCTTAAATGCGAGAGATTTCTTTTGCGCTCTGCGACATATTCTTCACGCATTTTGGTAGCGGGCTTTTCGTTTCGAAAACTGGAATAATCACAATAAATCGAATGTGACAAGCATTCTCGCATAATATGCCAATCTTGCTCGTCAAAAGAGCGCATGAATTTATAAAGCGTTTCAGCGATTAAATCCCGCGCATCCATACTGAATTATTTTAACCTTCTAGCTGTTGCAAACGAATATTCGCTAATTGTGCAGCAGTAGAGTTTGGATATTTTAATTTAATGGCTCTTAATTCTGTTTTGGCTAAATCGATGCTGCCTGTGCTTGCATGTATGATGGCGATTTTTAATTTCGAATCTGCAATTTTGGCGGAGGTGCCGTATTTGTTTAAAACCATTTGAAATTCAGACAGCGCTTTATCATAATTTTTATTTATCGAATAAATTTCGCCTAACCAATAATGCGCGTCACCCGCATATTTTCCGCTGGGATATTTAGTTAAATAATTCGAAAATCCTAAACGCGCTTTTTCAAATTGACGTTTCGACATTAAACCGAAAGCCAATCCATATGTACTTGCATCTTGTAATTCAGAGGTATTTACCGATGCTGGGGCTTTTTCTAAATTATTTTCGATTTTATTATTATTTGCTGCAGGTGGAGTGACTGGTTGGTTAACTCTTGCGGTAGGATTTTCTTTTATTTGTTTATTCAATAATTCTAATTCATGATTTTGCACATCAACCACACCGCGCAAACGCGCAACTTCTTGCTGTAATTGTAGGATTTGTTGCGGCATATTCATATTCGCCATATTACTCGTTTGTGCTTCCAATCGACTGACACGTTGTTCGATCGGTAAATTCTGTAATGCTGCGGGAGGCGGCATATCATTATTAACAGGAGCAGGTGTGGGCGCCTGATCGGAATTATTCGTGACTACAAAAGTACTGTTGTCTGCAGGTTCATTGCCATTGTAAGAAGAATTCGCCGGTGTTGTTTCAACGACCGGCGATGTATCGTTATTCATCGGTGGTTCTTCTGACTGACTTTGTTGCGCGTTAAAACTCCGTTCTTCTACGGGAATATCCGCCCATACCGGAGTATTCACTAAAGCCAGAAGTAGAACTGAACCACAGATGAATTTTTTCATTGTTATTTCACCACGTAAAATAATTGTACTCGACGATTTAATCTCCAAGTAGACTCATCATTTCCAGTTACAGCAGGTTTTTCTTTGCCGTAGCTGACTTGATTAATTTGGTTATCTCGCACACCTTGTTGTTTGAGATAATTCGCCACTGCTTGGTCACGTCTCCAACCTAAACCAATATTATATTCTCGACTGCCGCGTTCGTCAGTATTTCCTTCTAAACGAACTTTCGCATTGGGATGCGTTGCTAAATAGTTAGCTTGGCTATTGATAAAGGGAATATCTTTAGCTCGCACTTGGTTACTGTCGTAATCAAAATAATATGTTTGATTAGAGGGTGCATGCATGGAATTTACGATTTCGCCATTTTGACCATTTTGCGAATCGTAATCTCCATTAGGATTCATCGCATAACTTTGCGTTTGATCACCATTCGCGCCCGTTTGATCTGCAGATTGCGCGGATTGTTTGTGCGCGCACGCGCTTAAACCAATAATACTGATGCCAACTACGATACATTTTAAAATATGAGATTTCACTTTTCTGTGCTCCTTTAAATATTAACAATTACAAAAATGGTGACCAGGCAGGTTCTTGCACACTGCCTTCACGCGCGGGTAAGCGCAATTTAATACGACCATCAACGGAAACTTGAGCAAGAACCCCTTGTCCACCAAATTTGGTGGCGTAAATTATCATTTTGCCATTTGGCGCTAAACTGGGCGATTCATCCATTCCACTTTTTACTAAGGTCTGCAATTGACCATTCGCTAAATCCATCCGTGCAATACCAAACGAACCACCGTCTCGATGCATGACGACAATCGATTGACCATTTTGTGCAAAAGAAGCGCGCGCATTATAGTCGCCCGTATAGGTCACACGATTAATCGTTCCCGTTGGAATAGAATATCGATAAATTTGCGGGCCACCATCTCGATTGGAGGTAAATAAAATCGAACTTCCATCGCGCGAAAATGACGGCTCCGTATCAATGGACCAATCATGCGTAATCGGTTGCAGCTGATTGTTACTTAAATTCAACAAATAGATATTAGGATTACCTGACTTGCTTAAAACTAACGCTAATTTTGTACCATCTGGAGAAAACGCAGGTGCACCATTAATGCCCGGTACTGCACTGACCAATCGTCGTTGCGCGGTGGCTAAATTTTGCATGTAAATCGCAGCGCGATGCCCCTCAAATGAAACATAGGCTAATTCACGACCATTCGGTGTCCAAGTTGGAGACATAATGGGTTCGCTGGAACTCAATAATGTTTGCGCACCAAAGCCGTCGGCATCGGCGACTTCTAATTTATATTGTGAAGTATTATTTCTGCGTTGCACGATAATGTAGGCAATTTTGGTAGAAAAAATGCCTTGTGAACCAATTAATTTCTTATAAATTTCATCGCTAATGTGATGCGCTAAGCGTCGTAAAGTTTGTGTGCTGGCGGTAAATGTTTGCTGCAATAACACCCCGCTAGCTGCATTAAATGCGCTACGCACTTGAAAGGCGACCGAATAACCTTTATCGCCTACCGCTGTAATTGAACCGGTGACCACATAGTCAGCGCCTTGCGCGCGCCATTGAGCAATATCGCTATTTGCAGAAGCTGCTGCGGCCGGTTGATTGACGACCCTAAATTCACCACTATTTTGTAAATCATTACTAATGACTTGTGTGATGGTTTGATTGCCCGGAACGGATACATTGGCTCCAGCAAAGGGAACTACTGCTAATGGTATAGAAGCGGCAACACCTTGTGTTAATTCTAAATCAACTATGGCATAACCTTGCACACAGATAAAAGAAAATAAAATGCTAGCAATTAAAATTATTCTTTTCATCTTAATGTCTCGAATTTAATTGGACAACAATCATATCGGAATAGAACACCTATGAGCAAGTTATGATAAGCCTAAGAAGACATTCCTTGCACATCTTGGGGCGACATTTTAATTCGTAAATGACGAAATTGATCAAACAAGCTTGCATCTTCGGGCACAGGCAGAGGCGAAGATTTATATATAGCCAATTTTGCAGATTGATCTAACGCATTATCGCCACTACTTTTAACCAAATCAACCCCGGTAACGACGCCACCGGGCCCCAAATGCACGATCATTTGACAAAATACACTAGAGTCTTGCACTAACGGGTGCCAATTACTGCGAATAAGCTGTAAAATTTGTGCACGATATTTATCTAACACACCTTGCAGCTGCGCCGCTTGCTGCGCTTTTTCTTGCATCTGTTGTTGTTCATTTTTTAATGTATCGGTTTGTTTCGATAATTCTTGGCTTTCCTTTTCTATTTGCTGCTGCAGTAATTTTTCTTGTAAGCGTTTCTGTTTCGCAGCTAATTCTTGTTTTCGCATTTTTTTAACTTTTTTTTGCAACTCAGCTGCTTGTAACTTTGCTAATTTTTCTTGTTCTTGTTGTTGCTTCAAAGATTCCGCTAATTCTAATTGTTTCTGATGTATTTTCTCTTGATTAGCTTTTAATTCCTGCACGCGCTTTTCTTCCGCCAGACGTTGCTGTTTAGCTTGTAAGGCTTTTTGTTGAATTTGCGCTAAATGCTGTTGCTTTTTACGCTGTTTTTCCGCTTCAACGGATTTAATTTTTTGAATTTGTGTATTTAATGTATTTGTATCAAGTGCAGTTGCATTTACAATGGGTTTGGTAGCAGTCGTCGTTTCCCATCGATATTGCTTGTTAATGGATGTAATTACCATAAAAAGAATTAACACCAGATGAAGCGCTAGCGCAATTACAAGCGGTAATCGATAACTTGAATTCTTCATACCTTAATTAACTTTTAATAATTTGAGAGCATTTTGGTAAAATAATAACGCTTTGCTGAAGAGAGGTAAACCATTTAAAGTCGTCGTCAATTAATTTTGAAAATAAGCTTGCAGGTCCTTTAAAACTTCATTCATCCGTTGATCAATAAGCGCATGTCCCTGCCTATGCGAGTTCAAATGCGATAATTCATAATCTCCATCAGGGTACACTCGCAAAATTTCCTGCGGAGAGATAATGGCATAATCCCCGTAACTACCTGCCACAAAATAAGGCCTATAACTCGAAGTTAATAGTGAACTTCCAACACTGTAGTCTGTATTGGGATTCTGACAGCCTAATACTTTTTCCATAATCGTAGGCACCACATCATAATGCGTGGTTCCATATTTCATTTGTGAGGCATGATGCCCCGGCCAATATACAATCATAGGTACGTGTAATTGATAGGCTGAATAATCGCTCGCATGTCCCCAAAAACCTTGACGACCATCATTCATCTCTTCCCCATGATCTCCCGTAATAATAACTATCGTATTTTGCAATAAATTCTGCTGCTTTAATGCTGCTAACACTTTTCCAATTTCCTGATCGATAAAATAAACTTTATTATTATAAAGATTCAAATACGGACTTGGATTGGAAGATGCATCTAAAGAAAATCGTTCGCAATTATTCACTGCTGGCTGAAAAGGATTTTCTTTTCCGCGCGCAGACTCGCAATAATTATGTGGCGCATCATAAAAAATAAAACTAAAAAACGGCTGTTGATTATTCCGCTGTTTCAAAAAATCTAAAAATTCTTCAGTAATTTTGTGGTCTCTTGCAATTGAACTTGCGCCTGGAGTATTAATATTTAATGACTTCACATCAACAAATATCGTTTTATCGAATCGCGGAAATTTAATCGGCGCACTTAAAAAGACCCCCATCTGATAGTTTAATTCCTGCATTCGTTTAATAAATACAGGGCCCTGCGTATGATTTAAAAAGGCTTTCCAATAATTCGGCGGCAAACTATAAAATAGCGAAAATAAACCAGGTCCGGTACAGTTACCACCACTAAAATGATTTTTAAACTGTAACGCTTCTTCCGCAAAATTATAAATATTCGGCGTAATTTGGCGAGACATCGAATCAAAACGCCAGGTATCCACACCTATAACCACAATATTTAATTTTTGTTTTGGCTTTTCGCAAATTAAAGGGTGTAAAGGATAATGCAACGGTTTATTAATTTCCTGCATTACTACAGGAATCGTTGCGTGATCTATAGTAATGGGCATAATCGCTTTATCACTTCGAAATAAAGCTAAATAAATTTGACTTAAATAGGGAACGATTCTTCCTGCACGCAAAATAGCGTATCGATATCCACCTTGCCATCCGTAATTAGCAATTGCGCTACCAAATGCAGTAAATACAAATAACCAAATCCCAACCAAAATCCCCATAGTGACTTTACTGGCTGTTTTATATGTTTGTTTTGAAAAAATTCGCCATAACCACATCGCGAGTGAAAATTCGAGGAGCAATAATGTAATAAGTGAGACACCCGCAATTAATTGCTCACGCCAACCGAGTGTAATTACCTCACTCAATGCACCGACTTTAATTACCTGAAATCCAACCACAGCATAATGCATGTGAAACAAACGATAAGCGACAGTATCTATTATCAAGGCGCTAACCACTACCGTCCCGAGCAAAGTGCCTAATGTCAGTATGAATCCGCGCCAAGGTGCGATGGTTGCCACAATAAAACAAACCAGCGCCCCCAAAAACATAAACAAACTCGTTTGGGCGAAAAATGCCAGTACAAAATAAAAATAAGCAAATATACTAGAACTGAGTGTAGCATCGGGAATGGAGCGCAAAGTATGAAATAACGGTAGATAACCGAATATCACCAGATTTGCAATCAATGTATTAGTAACAAAAAACCATCCTAACCAACGATAAAGTACGCGCCGTGGAGATGGCTGAAAAAAATTCATATCATAATCCTTTATGATTGAACTTAATTATCATTTTAGCGCATATTTTAAAATTAGTCCTGACTTCTGAATAGTTAGCTATGCAAAGTGACATTTTTGTTTAATTTGTTGCGCAATGTCTTGTAGCGGCAGCATTTCTATTTCGCTACTAGTGCGGTTTTTATATTCGATTTTGCCTTCATCGATTCCACGCTCTGAAATAACTAATCGATGCGGAATACCAATTAAATCCATGTCTGCAAACATAACACCCGGCCTTTCATTGCGATCATCCAACAGAACTTCTAGACCAACGGTCTGCAAATCTTGATATATTTTTTCAGCCAATTCACGCACATGTTGCGATTTTTGCATTTTCATCGGAATGATCACCACTTGAAATGGCGCTATCGCTTGTGGCCAAATAATTCCCTGTTCATCATGATTTTGTTCTATTGCGGCTGCAACAATACGTGACACACCAATTCCATAACAACCCATTTCCAAAAAGACCGATTTTCCTTGCTCATCTAAAACTTGTGCATTCATCGCCTTACTGTATTTAGTGCCCAGTTGAAAAATGTGACCAACTTCAATTCCCCGCGCAAAACGCAACGTTCCTTTACCATCGGGACTTAAATCCCCTTCGACGACTTTACGCAAATCAGCGACCCGCGAAATGGCACAATCACGTTCCCAATTGACATTGACGAAATGAAAACTTTCTTCATTCGCTCCGCAAGAAAAATCCGCTAACACCGCTGCATCGCGATCCACGATATACGGAATATTTAAATTAACCGGGCCGAGTGAGCCAAAACCCGCGCCTAAATGGGCTCTTACCTCTGCATCTTCGGCAAATTGTAAAGGAGATTCCACTTCTTCAAGATGAGAGGCTTTAATCTCATTTAATTCATGGTCTCCACGTAAAATTAAAGCTACATAGGGATCTTTTTTGCCTTTAACAATTAAGGTTTTCACCGATGATTTAGGATCGATATTCAATTTTTCTGCCAACTCAGCGATGGTTTTTATATTCGGCGTAGCCACTTTAGCTCGCTGCTTGCTGGATGCAGGACGTTTTTGATCCGGCGCCTTCGCTTCTGCGCGCTCCATATTGGCTGCATAATCACTCACATCGCTGTAGACTAACAAATCTTCTCCGGAGTTTGCCAAAACTTGAAACTCATGTGAAAAATCGCCCCCTATGCTACCCGTATCTGCTAACACGGCTCGATATTTTAAACCTAAGCGGTTAAAAATCCGCGTGTAGGCGTCATACATTTTTTCATAGGATTTTTGTAACCCATTCCTGTCAATATCAAACGAATAAGCATCCTTCATGATAAATTCGCGCGCGCGCATAACGCCAAAACGCGGACGAATTTCGTCGCGAAATTTAGTTTGAATTTGATAAAAATTGATAGGTAATTGTTTGTAACTTTTTAATTCGCGTCGAGCAATATCGGTGATGACCTCTTCATGCGTAGGACCAAAACAAAAATCACGCTCATGCCGATCCACCAAGCGCAATAATTCGGGACCATATTGTTCCCAACGGCCACTTTCTTGCCAAAGTTCTGCTGGCTGCGCAGCGGGCATTAAAACCTCGAGGGCACCCGCTCGATTCATTTCTTCACGCACGATCTGGGTAATTTTTTGCAAAACTTTCAAACCCAGTGGTAACCACGTATACAACCCACTGGCTAACTTTCGAATTAAACCCGCACGGAGCATTAAACGATGACTGATTAATTCAGCATCAGCTGGTGTTTCTTTGATCGTCGCTAAGAGAAATTGGCTGACTAGCATAATGTAATCTCATGATATATTTTAGGAAGCTAGTGTAGCATAACTACATTCATCTGCCGCCTAGGGTTTAGCTTTGAAATGCAATGTGATAGTTTAAATTAAAGAAGCTTAGTTTTATTTTTCAAGCTGTTAAGATGACTTGCTCATTCGATTTTAATGAAATAATTCAAGCACATATAGCAAAATATTCGTTGACATCAAACACCATCGGGCGTACGATAAGAACTAGATCAACCGGCATATTTTTACTTTACTGGACCCCCTGAACATGCTGGCTCCTTTTATGGTCTAGCTAATAATTAAAGCCCCGCATTTTTTGCGGGGCTTTTTTTTGCGTATTCAAAACGAAGCTATGTAACGTGGATCGAAGATCCAGCAATCTTTATTCCTGAATCTTCGATCCACGCTACATAATAAAAAAAATCGGCCGACGAATGTCGGCCGATTTTTACAAGGAAGACGACGATGCGTGATTAGAAACCACCCATTCCGCCCATACCACCCATGCCACCCATGTCACCACCAGCAGGAGCACCCGCTTCCTCTTTCTTAGGAGCGTCAGTGATCATGCATTCAGTCGTGATCATTAAACCAGCAATAGAGGCTGCATTTTGTAATGCCGTACGAGTTACTTTGGTTGGATCTAAAATACCCATAGCTACCATATCACCAAATTCACCCGTCGCTGCGTTATAGCCATAGTTAACTTCTTTGTTTTCCATGACCTTAGCTAAAATAACAGCAGGTTCTTCACCAGCATTTGCTACGATTTGACGTAATGGAGATTCCATAGCACGACGAATAATTTCAACACCTACGCGTTGATCATCATTAACCGTCTGCAGTTTCTCCAGTACACGCATTGCACGTATTAACGCAACACCGCCGCCAGGCACAATGCCTTCTTCAACAGCAGCACGCGTAGCATGTAATGCATCTTCAACTCGAGCTTTTTTCTCTTTCATTTCAACTTCAGTTGCAGCACCGACTTTGATCACCGCAACACCGCCAGCTAATTTAGCTAAACGTTCTTGCAGTTTTTCTTTGTCATAATCAGAAGTACTGTTCTCGATTTCTTTACGAATCACTTCAATACGATTTTTAATGTCGCCATGGTCGCCAGCACCGTCAATAATGGTGGTGTTGTCTTTTGTAACCACAACACGTTTGGCAGAACCTAAATCATCTAAAGTCGCATTTTCAAGCGTTAGGCCCACTTCTTCAGCAATTACTTTCGCACCGGTCAATACTGCAATATCTTGCAGCATTGCTTTGCGACGGTCACCAAAGCCAGGTGCCTTAACAGCAGCCACTTTGACGATACCGCGAATATTATTAACCACTAAAGTTGCTAACGCCTCGCCTTCAACATCTTCAGCAATAATCAGTAAAGATTTACCTGCTTTCGCGACATTTTCCAGAACCGGCAACATTTCGCGAATATTGGAGATTTTTTTATCAACCAATAAAATGAATGGTGCGTCTAATTCAGCACTCATGTTTTGCTGGTTGTTGATGAAGTATGGTGACAAGTAGCCGCGATCAAACTGCATACCTTCAACTACATCTAGTTCATTTTCTAAGCCTGAACCATCTTCAACCGTGATAACACCTTCTTTACCCACTTTATCCATTGCTTTCGCAATAATGTTACCAATCTGATCATCAGAGTTAGCAGAAATGGTACCTACTTGAGCAATAGCCTTGCTATCCGCACAGGGTTTAGAGATATTTTTCAGTTCAGCTACCGTAGCTGCTACTGCTTTATCAATACCACGTTTCAGATCCATGGGGTTCATACCAGCAATCACTGCCTTGATACCTTCGTTGAGGATCGCTCTCGCTAATACGGTTGCGGTGGTTGTACCGTCACCCGCTGCATCAGAAGTACGCGCAGCCACTTCTTTAACCATCTGCGCGCCCATATTTTTGAATGGGTCTTTCAATTCAACTTCTTTAGCTACAGTTACACCGTCTTTAGTGATTCTAGGAGCACCATAAGTACTACTGATTGCCACGTTACGACCTTTAGGACCTAACGTTACACTTACCGCATCTGCTAATTCGGCCACGCCTTGAGCCAGTGCGTTTTTTGCTTCGTTCGAAAACTTCAAAATTTTTTCAGCCATAGTTAATTACCTCTTGTTTCCACTGCTGTAAATTATTCAATGATTCCCATGATGTCGTCTTCACGCATCACTACATAATCACTCCCATTCAGTTTCACTTCGGTTCCTGCATATTTACCAAACAGAACCTTTTGACCCACTTTAACGGATAATGGAATCACTTTGCCGGCATCCCATTTACCAGGACCTACGGCTACCACTTCAGCTTGTGAAGGCTTTTCTGCCGCTGAATCAGGGATAACAATACCACCCGGTGATTTCGTTTCTTGGATGCGTTTGACAACGACACGATCATGTAAAGGACTTATTTTCATGCTCATGCTTTACTCTCCTCCTTTGCTATAAACAATTTAACAATTATGCTAATGAATTCATCTCTACTGAAAAGATGATCTACGTTGATCATGATGACCAACCATTAGTGATATGGGGTCAAATTGCTAGAATTCAAGGGCAAAATCAAAAAATTTTTTAATGTAAGGGGCGATCTTTTTTATTCGCAAATATTTGCGCCACATCCACTTGATCGAATGCATATTGGCGATTACAGAATTCACACGTTACTTCAATGGCTTTGGCAGTCATCAGCAAGGTATTCGCATCTTCTTCACCGAGCGTAATGATGGCTCTTTGCATTCGCTCAACGGTACAAGGGCAAAAAAATTCTACAGATAACGGATCAAAAACACTGATTTCTTCATTGCCAAAAAGTTGGGTCAGTAATGGCAAGTTCTCCTCATGTAATAATTGTTGGGGTGTTACTTGCTCTGTTAATGAAACAATTTGGTCCCAGAATTCTTGTCGGGGTTCCGACTCTACGCCAGGCAGCAATTGTAACAGCATCCCGGTGGCTTGCTGATCATCGACCGC
>Ga0351893_10267_pt1 | contig 12044 bp, 8 predicted proteins | sample TotcelFGM3001K15_FD_206765 | JGI IMG/M metagenome (GOLD analysis project Ga0351893, IMG submission 206765) | Enriched cells from coal bed in the Powder River Basin, Montana, United States - Total cells FGM rep3 HSBNCT.FGM.300.1.K15 ...
ATTGATACGCTTCATTCAGCATGTGGGGCACTTTCATGGGCCGCATTTTCATGGAAAATCCTCCAAAATCCAGTGGCTGCTATCTCTTTACAGTATCAAACGGAGGGGTTTCCGTGTCAAGCAGCCGCAGGACGCGACTTTTTCAGGAACCCGCGCACGCGGCTCTGCCCGATTTGTTATGATATGGCATGGCGCGGGGCCAGCGCGCAGGGGCTCCGTGGAGATTACCTATGAAAGAATCCGGTTTTGAAATAGTCATCCAGCCGCCGCACGCCCGGGCCAGTGAGTTGCTTATGGAGCACTGCGCCGCTTTATTTGGCGCCATGCCCGGCGGGCCGTGCGCGCCGCGGTTTTTGTATCTCGTTCCTACACGGCGCAAGGCCGAGTATATCCGCAACCTGCTTTTGAAGCGTTTCCAAGGCGTGCTTCTCGGCAATTGCGTGATGACGCTGTCGGATTTTTTTGAAGCCGTGAACACCGCATCCGGCGCTATGCTCACCCCTGTGTCCGACGCGGCCCGCCTGGCGCTTATCGAGGATATTTTGAGAGACTCGCGCCCGCGTTTGCAATTTATCAACCATGCCGCGGGTTATCCCGGACTGGTGCGCAAAATCGGCACATTGTTTTCGGAATTCAAGCAGAACAATATCTTTCGGATCCAGGAGCTGCGCGATTCCCTGGAGAACGAAACTGCGCGCCGGGTGGTGCCCGCGGGCAAGGCGCATGATCTGTTGTTGCTGTTTGACGAGTATCTAAGGCGGCTCGCGGCTCTGGGTGAGCATGGGGAGCGGGTCCCGGATGCCGAGGACGCTCAATTTCTCGCAGGCAGGGCCCTGGGCAGCCAGGGATTTCCGGCCCTGTTTCCGCATGCCGCATGCCTGGTTCTGGACGGATTCTACGATTTCAATTCTTTGCAGCAATTTGTGTTGCGCCAGGCCATTGCCACGGCGCCTGCGGCCGTGGCCGCTCTGGAAATGGATCCTGCGCCCGAACAGGACATGCCTGGTGAATGGCGATGGAAACGGGTGTTCACCCTTCCTAACCGTACCCTGGGCTTTTACCGCACGTGCCGCGATGATGCGCGCGAAACAGTTCTGAATGCCGGGGAGGATTCGCAGGGCATGCGGCGTGTGGGAGCGCGCCTGTTCCGCAGTGCGGGACGGCAGGCAGGCCTGGAGGCCGCATCGGACGTATTATTGATTTCGCCCCGAGACCAGCGCGCCGAAGTTGTGGAGATGGCGCGCCGGATCAAGCGCCTCGCCACAGGCGGGGATCCGCTGCCGCTCGCGCGGATCGCAGTCGTTTTTCCGGCCCTGGAAAATTATGAATTGCTGGTGCGCGAGGAATTCCGCGGCCACGGGATTCCCTGCCAGATTTCCGCGGGCCGGCCCCTGGCGTCTTCGCCGGTGTGCAGTGCGATTTCCGCCACGCTGGACGCTGCGCGCAGCGGGTTTCCCCGCGCTGTTCTGTTCCGGTTTCTGGCGTCCCCGTTCGTGCGCATGCCTCATGCCGGAGACGCTGCGCCGCCGGATGCGTTTGAAATGGATCTCTTGGCCCGCGATGCGCAGATTACGGGCGGAGCCGGGGCCGCGGCCTGGCGCAGCGCGCTCAGCGATTACCGCAACCGGCTCGCCAGGCGCAAAAACACAGACGCGCGGAAGCTTGACCGCATAGATGCGGTCGCCGGTTGTTTTGATGCGGTATTACAACGCCTTGACCCTTTGAGTGAGCCCGGCGCGCTCATGGAGCCCGGCGCATTTGCACAAATGATACGCACTCTTATCCGCGACTTCGGCATGCGCGAGCTTGTGTGCTCGCACCCGGACAGCGGGGTGCTGCCTTCGGAAACCCGCCGCAATATCCGCGCATTGCAGGCATTTGAAAATGTGTTGGCGGATCTGGAATCGGGCTTGTCCCTGTTGTCCCGGGGTGGTGGGGCCGCGGAGCGCCCAGTGGGCGAGCTAATGGACATGCTGCGCACCGCGCTGGTCAATACGCGCTACACCGGCGGCGCTCGCGTGGGCGGGGGCGTGCATGTGATGGGCCTGCTGGAAACACGCGGCCTGGATTTTGACGTGGTGTTTCTGGGCGGGCTGCTCAATGAAGCGTTTCCCAAAAAGGACGAAGTCGCTTTTTTCCTGGATCCGGGAGAGCGCCGGGCGGTCCGGCTGGAGTCTATCCGTGCGGATATCAGTGAAGACCGGTTCCTGTTCTACCGCCTGTTTCAGTGCACGCAGCGGCAACTTGTGATATCCTGGCCGGCCCGCACCGAGGAGCGCGACAATGTGCCGTCTCTGTTTGTGGATGAATTGCGGCGCCACATACCCGTGCAGGACAACGCCGCACTGCTGACTGAAGACAGCGGGCAGTTTTACTGCCGCGATGATGCGTGCGAGGGGTTCGGCAGTGAGGTTTCTGCGAATCATGCCATCGCCCGGGAGTTTGCTGCGGCCCTGGATCCTGCGGAAATGCGGTTTATTGCGCATAACATGGACGTGGAATGGGAGCGCCGGTTCGAGCCATTGGAATCGGCCTATCACGGCCGCATTACCGCGCCGCCATTCTTGAGCCTGCTGCAGGCAGCCTGGGATCCGCCGAAAAACACACTGGGCGTTACGGCATTAGAATCCTACACCCGGTGCCCGTTCCGGTTCTTTGTTGCGCGCGTGCTCGATATCGAAGCCATTGAAGAGGTGGAGGAAGATGTCACGGCCATGGACCGCGGCACACTGCTGCATTCGGTAGTGGAGCAGTTTTACCGTGAGCGATACGATGACTTGCAGGGCCTTATCGTTCCGGTTCCACCGGACGGCGCCGGGCGTGATGCTGCGGAGCGCCGGCTGGTTGAAATTGCGGAAAAGCTGCTTGCGGCCATGCGTTTTTCGGGTGTGTTCTGGGAGGCGTGGCGCGATTCCCTGCTTGCGGGCCTGAGTGGCTACACATCTGCGCGCGCGGACCATGCCCCGGGCGTGCTCAAGGCGTTCCTTGATTATGAATGCCGCGATCCCGACTGGTTCATGCCGCGGTTTTTGGAGTCGTCTTTTGACAATGCGCAAGCGGTGCGTGACGCTTGCGACACGCGCATCCAGGATTCGGCGCTCGAAATTATTCTGGATACGAACCGCACTTTTTATATCAAAGGAAAAGTGGATCGCATTGATATCGCCAAACGCGGGCAACCCCTGTTTTTCGTGGTGGATTACAAGAGTTACGCGGGCAAGCCCGGGGTCACGCCTTCGGCGTTTTTCGATGCTGTGAACACGGGCCGCGATTTCCAGTTGCCCGTGTATCTGCTCATGGCCGGGCGCGCACTCGGAACCGACTGGAAAGCTGCGGGCGCAACCCTGTATGCGTTGAGCGGCATTTCCAAGTTTACAGGCAAGACGGTTTTTTTCGCTTCCGAGGATTTTCATGATCCCAAAGCCGAGGGAGGCAACGCCATCAACACAGGCGTGAAAAAGGGATTTGTGCCGGGCGCTGCGTTTGATGAAATTCTGGGCTTTAAAGTCGAAGAAAACATCCGCGCGGCGCTTCAGGCCATGCACCTGGGATATTTCAACCCTGACATCCTCGACGCAAAGCGTGCAACATGTGAGTACTGCGAGTTGTCCCGCGTGTGCCGCGCTCAGGATAGTGATGCGGGACAGCTTCAAAAACTCGCGGAAGGTATGCCGGGTATCTACATGCCGAAGCCATATGTGGCGGACTGAATGGAATTTAACGACAAACAAAAACAGGCCCTTGCCCTGGACCGGAATATCTCCCTGACCGCCGGCGCGGGCACGGGAAAAACACGCGTGCTCGTGGAGCGCTACGTGAGCGCGATCCGTGAGGACCGCGCGGATATCAGCCGCATCCTGGCTCTTACCTTCACCGAAAAAGCGGCTGCTGAAATGAAAATCCGCGTACGCCAGGCATTTGCGGAAATTATCGGAAGAGCAAACCCCGGCAATGAGGCAAGGAAGTGGGAAGAACAACTTGAGCAGTTCCGCAACCCAAATATCTCGACGTTTCACTCTTTTTGTTCGGGACTGCTGCGGGAATTCCCCATTGAGGCGGGCGTGGATCCGGCGTTCGATGTGTTGGATGAAGCGCGCTCCGTGCTTTTGCAGCGCGAATCCATTGACATGTTTATGGAGCAGCGGGATCGCGGAGAGGATCCGGATTTGAGGATCTTGTCCTCACTGTGGCGCAGGGATCGTGTGCGGGATGCGCTGCTGGCGCTTCTTGGCAAACGCCACGCGTCCATGCAATGGGCCGCGCGCGCGCGCGCCATGGCGCCTTCGGATATGGAAGCGCACATGCGCGCGTTAAGCGCTGATATGGCCGGGGGTCCGGCCGTGCGCAGCAAGTGCGCTGCGCTTCTTGACGGCCTCAACTCATTTCATTGCAGCGATCCCGCGGATAAGCTCTTTGCCCAGGTGCAGGCCGTGTGTGCGGCCCTGGAGAACATTGTCCAGGGCGGGGTTCCTGATTTTTCGGATGTTGAAGCCGTGCGCCTTACCATGGGCAGCAAGAAAAACTGGGATGATCTGCCCGGTGTTAAAGATGTGCTCAGAACATGCCGGGACCTGGCCCGAGGGCTTAAGGAATTTCAGTTCACGGAAAAAGACCGGTTCGCCGCCGAAGCCGCCGTGTCCCTGGCGCGCCTGTTCGCGGATTTTGTGCGGGATTATGAGAAGAGCAAGGGCGATGGCGTGCTCCTGGATTTCGATGATCTTGAGCAAAAAACCATGGAGCTGCTTTCAGGGCATGGGGAAATTCGCCGCACCCTGCGCGCACGCTTCCGCTGCATTCTCATCGACGAGTTTCAGGATACCAACGATATCCAGTGGGATATCATCCGCATGATCGCGGCTGATGAGAAATCTGATTTGCTTCAAAGCAATACCTTCGTCGTGGGCGACGAGAAGCAGAGCATTTACGCGTTCCGCGGCGCCAACGTGGCGGTGTTTGACCGCGCGCGCAACGATATCGTGCGCGCCAACGAGGCCACGCACACGGATGGTGCTAACGGCCGGATCGAGATGGACATCTGTTACCGGTCCCGCGACGGCCTCATTCGGTTTTTTAATGAGCTTTTTTCACAGGTGTTCCGCAGTGCGCCGGACGAGGATTACCTCGCGCACATTGCCTATTTCCCCATCGCATGCCACCGGTCCGATGACCCGGGCGGCGCGTGCGTGGAGTTCCTGGTGTCCGGGAACCCGGAGCAGAATGAGGATTCGGATGCCGCCGAATGCGTGGATGATGCCGCGGCCGTGGCGCGCCGCATCCGCATGCTGGCCGATGAAGGCTATGCCTTCAGCGATGTGGCCGTGCTGTTTTACAGCCGCACGCACCTGGATGATTACAAGAACGCGCTGCGCGATGAGGGTGTGCCATTCCGCACCGTGGGCGGATTCGGGTTCTTCGAGTGCCGCGAGGTGCTGGACCTTGTGGGCATCGTCAATTTCCTGGCGCATCCGGGAGATAATCTCAGCCTGCTGGCCGCGCTGCGCTCTCCGCACATCGGCCTCAGTGACGAGGATCTGCTTGCCGTGGCTCAGACGCCCGGCAGTTGCCTGTGGCGCAGGCTGGCGTGCGCCGCGCAGAACCCGGCTCTGCCCGGCGCCGAACGCATCGCCGCGGCGCACGGGCTGCTGCACCGGTGGAGCAATGCCGCAGGGCGCGTTTCCCTGGGGTCGCTTCTGCGCAATATTTGCAGCGATACGGGTATCATGGGCACGCTTGGCGCCATGGAGCATCCGCAGCAGGCGCGCCACAATCTGGAGAAACTTATCGGCATGGCGCGCGCCTATGAATTGCGCGAAGACGCCGGGTTGCACGGGTTCTCCGCATGGCTTGAAACCATGATTCAATCCGGAGCTCGCGAGCCCGAAGCCACGGTGGCCGGCGATGGCCGGGACGCTGTGCAGCTTATGACCATTCACGCATCCAAAGGTTTGGAGTTCCGAGCCGTGGTGGTTCCGCAGATGGGTGACCGCAAACACATCGGCACGGGCAGCACAATGCTAATCGATGAAGTACGGGCCCGGCAGTATGAGGTTGGGTTTTCCGTTCCTGATCCGGCCCAGGGATACGAGCACGCGTCTTCGGCGCTGCGCAACATGCTCAAGCATGTGGTGAAGCGCAAAGAGGAAGAGGAGCTAAAGCGCCTGCTGTACGTTGCGTGCACGCGGGCCAGGGACAAGCTTGTGCTCGCAGGCATGAGGATAGAGGCCGTAGATAATGCCCAGGATAGTGAGGCGCCTTCTTCCACGCGCTGGGATGAACTCGTGGCGCATTCTCTGGTGGGCGCGTCTGAAGACTCCGGGGTTGTGGTTCTTTTACAGAATGACCTCGCACCGGGCGGCGGCGTGAATCTTTCGCCCACGCGTTTGGACGCGCATCAAAGAATCTCCGAACTGCTTGATAAAAAAGACGCACCAGAAACAAATAATCGAATGGAATGGTTTGCCCCCCTGGTGCGGGATACGAACGACGCCATGGCGTTTTCCGTGCGTGAAATCGCGTCTTATGCCGCGTCTCCCCAGGACTATATGAATCGCCTTGTGCTGGGCGTTCCCCTGGAGTGGAGTATGAGCGCCGAGTCCGGGCGATCTCCGGGTTTGTCTCCGCTTGTGCGTGGCAATGTGGTCCATGAAGTTTTTGAGAAACTGCCGCAAATCGCACCCGGTGATGAACAGGCCGCGTTGGAAGTTATTTTGAATAATCACGGAATAACCGATGAGCAGACCGTGCAGGAATTCATTGCGCATTATGCCCCGCTGGCCGAGCGTTTCCGCACCACGCCACAGGGCCGGGCCGCAACCGATCCGCAGGCGCTGCGGGAGTTGCCGTTTGTGCTTGAGGTTGGCCGCTGGCGCGTGCGCGGCGTTATTGACCTTCTGTACAACGACCAGGGCGCCAGCCGTGTGATTGACTATAAAACGGATATGATTTCGGAAAATCAGGTTTTGGATAAGAATATGCATTACAGGCTGCAGTTGGAGCTTTACGCGCTGGCCGCGCTGCAGGGCATGCCCCATGTTGAACGTGTCCTGGCCGGGTTGTATTTCGTGGAGCCGGATGTGTTTGGCGAGCCCCTGGAAGTTACGCGCACGGGCGCACAGGAGATTCTTGACCGTGTGGAGCCAATGCTGGAGCAAATGGAAGCCCTTCACAGGCAGTGCGAGCAAGGTGCTTACAAGCTCGCCGCTTGTGAAGCAGAGGGAAAATAAGTGAGCAAACGCGTCATCAATTGCGCCCACCGCGGCGCCATGGCCTATGAGCCAGAAAACACCCTGCGCGCTTTTCGCACAGCCGCGGACATGGGTGCGGACATGATTGAGCTGGACGTGTTTCTCACGGCCGACGGCGTGCCCGTGGTGACCCACGGCCCGCGCCTGCACACCAAGCCCCGCGCCGTGTTCGTGCGCCGCATGACCTGGTCGCAGGTGCGCGACCTGCGCATACACGGCGAGCCCGCGCCCTCACTGGAGCAGGCCCTGGATCTATGCCGCGATACCGGCATGCAGATTAATGTGGAAATCAAGGGCCGCAATGCCATGCCTGCGTCAGTAAAACTTTTGCGAGAAGCCGGGTTTTTGGATAAGTGCCAGATCTCGTGCTTCTTCCTGCCCGTGCTCAAAAAGGCACAACTCCTGGATGCGGAAGTGCCCACCGGCTATCTGTCGCTGCCCTATCTGCACTGGCCGCAGATGCGCCGCGCTGCGGCTGCCGGGTGCGCGTCCATCAACCCGTTGCACAAGAGCGCCACGAACGAGTTTGTGGCCGGCGCCCATGAGCGAGGCCTTGAGGTCCATGTGTGGACCGTGAACGAACCCGATGACATGCGCCGCCTCATCGACACGGGCGTGGACTGCATTATCACCAACAAGCCGGACATCCTCGCTGATGTGAAAAATAAGATGGGAGTAAAATAAATCATGGCTCTGCCCAAACTGCTGCTGGTCATCCTGGACGGAGCTTCGGCCCGCGCCCTGGCCGAGGCGGACACTCCCTATCTGGATGCATGCGGTGGAGAGTTCGGCCTCAAACCCATGACAGGTCAGGCGCCCGTGCCCACCATTACCTATGGCAATCACGCATGCATCATGACAGGACGCCGCGCGGGCGGCCCCGGCGGGCACGGTATCGTAGGCAATCTGTTCCGCGACCCGGCAAGCGGTGAAATCCTCAACCTCGACGATGTGCCGCCGGATCAGTGCCTGGAAGCGCCTTCCCTGTTTGAGCAGCTCGCGCCCCTTGGCGTGCGCGGCGCAGCCGTGGCCGAGCCCGTAACCCGCGGCTCGGTTTTTAGCAGTCCCATGATGCCTTATTTTAATCTCGACGCCATGGAGCGCGACACGCGCGCCGCCGATAAAACCCTGGATGTAATCGCCCAGGTCGATCCCGATTTTATTGCAGTGAATTTTTTGTCCGTGGACGCAGCCGGGGAACGATTCGGTCCGGAGAGTGATGAGTATATGCATATCCTGTATGAGGCGGACCTGCATATCAATGCCCTGATGATGACCTGGAAAAAAACCGTGCGCGGCCCCGTGAATTTGCTGGTTACATCTGATCATGGCATGCATGCCGTGAACCGGCCTGTGAATACCGACGCGATTCTGCGCGGTGCGGATGTGCGTGCGGATGTGGCCGCATCCCACCGCGCCGCGCACATATATCTGCGCAATCGCGGAGACCTGGCGCGCGCCATGGACGCACTGCAGGACAGCGGCGCGTTTTCCACTGTGCTGCGGCATGAAAACCTGGCGCCCCTGTCCCTGGATCATCCGCGCTCCGGCGACATCTTCGTTCTGGCCGCTCCCGGCGTGGAGCTTCAAAAGCCCGGCCTGCGCGGTTCCCACGGCGCATCCCAGCCCGAGGAAACCGAAGTGCCCATAATCTTCGCGGGCCCGGATTGGCCCGATGTGCTCAAACGCAACCAGGCGTTCATGGATCGGCCCACGCTGTCCCAGCTCGCGGGACTCGTTACGGACCTTTTCCGCACACGGCGATGATTTTACAGTGATCTTCAATCCTATTAGAATGTTCTACTGGGCGCACATTGCGCGCCCATGGTTTCGCCCGGAGGTGAACCTATGGTAGAAGTGGATGGCGTAACACGTTTTTACGGCGACATCACAGCCGTGGACAACGTATCTTTCACCCTCAAGCAAGGGGAAATTCTTGGCCTTCTGGGCCCGAACGCAGCCGGCAAAACCACGCTCATGCGTATCATTACGGGGTTCCTGCCCGCCAGCCGCGGCACAGTGCGCGTGGCCGGCTACGATGTGTTCGAGGATCCCATGCAGGTTAAGCGCCGCGTGGGCTACCTGCCCGAGCAGCCGCCTTTATATGCGGACATGACCGTGCGCCAGTACCTGCGCTTTGTGGCTGAAATCAAGGGCGTGCCCCGCCGCGAACGGCGCGCGCGTGTGGATGAGTCCATGGAAATGACAAGTCTCACGCACATCGCCGGCCGCCTCATAGACAACATCTCCAAGGGTTACAAGCAGCGCGTGGGCATCGCCCAGGCTGTTGTCAATAATCCCGATGTGCTCATCCTCGACGAGCCCACTGTGGGCCTGGACCCGGAGCAGATTATCGAAATCCGCGAACTCATCAAAAAGCTCGGCAAGGCCCACACCATTATGCTCAGCTCCCACATCCTGCCCGAAGTCAGCGCCACGTGTGACCGCGTGGTTATTCTCAAGCAGGGCCGGGTCATCGCCATTGACACCCAGGAGGGCCTGCGCCGCCACGCCGCGGACAGCGCCACGCTCAAGGTTGAAATCAGCGGCCCCGGAAAAGATGCAACCGCACAAATCAGCGCCATCAACGGTGTGCGCCAGGTGTCGCCTGTGGGCAAACCTGCAGGATCCGCCGCCACCCTCATTGTCGACACCGAGCCTGGCAGTGATGTGCGCGCCGAAATTTTCGACTGCTGCGTGAAAAACGGCTGGCGCCTGATAGGCCTGCACCGAGAGCAGGCCACCCTGGAGCAGGTGTTTCTCAAGCTCACCGGCGAGGATTTCCCATCTGCTGCCGAGGAATCGGATGCCGATTCCCAGGCGGACCGCCATCACAGCAGTAATAAAGGATCCAGACACAAAGAATCTACCAATGGAAAGGAGGAGGCCGGCCAATGAAAACTTTCGCCGTTTACAAGAAAGAAGTTGTGTCCCTGTTCGTATCGCCCATCGCCTATGTGTCTATTGCCCTGTTCCTCTTCCTGCTGTCCTATCTGGTGACATTCGACCTGAACACAGGCGACATGCGCGACGTGTTTTCGGGCATGTCCATTCTCATGATATTTTTCATCCCTATGGCCACCATGCGCGTGCTGTCCGAAGAAATGAGCCGCGGTACGCATGAACTGCTGCTCACCTCCCCGCTGTCGCTCGCGTCCATCGTCACGGGCAAGTTCCTGGCGGTCATGACACTTGTGCTGGCCCTGTTCCTGTGTACCGCGCAGTACGCGGTGCTCATTGCCGTGTACGGCAAGCCGGACTGGACTCTCATCGCCACCGGCTACCTGGGCCTGCTGCTGCTGTGTGCCCAGTTCGTGGCCATCGGCGTATTTGCGTCCTCGCTTACGAGCAACCAGTTCATCGCGGCCGTGGTCACGTTCGTGGGCCTTCTTTTTTTCATCGCCGTGGACGTGCTGTCCTACGTGTTCGCACCAGGCGTACTGGCAGACGTGTTCGAACACCTCGCAGTATTTACGCATTTTCAGGATTTTGACAGCGGCCTGCTCAACCTCTCGCATTTTATCTACTACATCGGCATGATTATCCTGTTCCTTTTCCTGGCTGTGCGGAAACTGGAAACCAAAAGGTGGTGAGTACAGTGGACGGAACCAAGCGGAAAATCAAGATGGGACTCAACGCCACGGTGCTCACGATTGCCGTGGGCGGCATTCTGGTCCTGGCCTATATCATCAGCCTGCGTTTTCCGCAGCAGTATGATGTGACCAAAGCCAAAACCAACACCCTGTCGCAGGAAACGCAGAAACTGCTGCACACGCTGTCCGACAAAAAGATCACAGTCGTGGCCACAGCGTTCTTCCCGGCCCGTTCCGGGGAGGAGCGCCAGCTTAAAGACCTGTTCATGCAGTTGAACCGCCGCTCGGACTTTTTCCACTTTGAATTTGTGGATCCGCTCACGCGCCCCGCGGTGTTCCGCCAGATGGGCATGAGCGATTACGGCGTCATCGTGTCAAACGGCCAGCCCGGGACCCCGGAATTCCGCCGCAAAATTCTGTATAAAAGTGATTTATTTCAATATGATCCCGCGACCGGAGAGGAAACGTTTCGCGGGGAACAGGCCGTGCTCAACGCCGTAATCGCCGTGGCCCTTAAAAAAGATTCCATGATTTGTTTCATCGAGGGTCAGGGCGAATTCACCATCACAAGCACGAAATCCGACGGACTCAGCAAGCTCGCGGATGTGCTGGAATCCGAGGCATACTCCATTAATGTGGCGCGCCTCACGGGCGGAAAACCCATGCCCGCGGATTGCAAGGTAGCCATCATGGCGGGCCCGCAGTCCACCATCGTGTCCGCGGACCGGGATGTGCTCAACGCATTCCTGGCGCGCGGCGGGGGCCTGCTCCTGTTGTTGCACAATGGCAATGTTCCGGGAACCGGCGATCTGCTGTCTCAATGGGGCCCGCACCACGATCTACCTTAAACATATGGACGAGCATTACCACGATTTGTCTCGCATCCGAATCAAGTTCTTCGAGGAACAGGGCATCAAAGAATATCCGGCCAGCACATGCATCCAGGCCACCCTGTGCCGACCGGAACTGCTGGTCGAGATGGAAGCCATCGTGATCATGGAGTCCGGCGACTAAACCGAACACACGTATCAGGTTAAATACGAAATATAAGGCTGGACCGCATGTGCAGATTTTGCACATGCCTGCGGGCTATTGTTTTCTCAATTCTTCTCCGTACAACTGCCGGTACACCGTGGCTCTCTTAAACAGGTCTTCTTTGAGTTCCCGCGGAAACGGGATGTATTTCCAGAAAATTTTGCGCACTTCA
>Ga0351893_10269_pt1 | contig 11907 bp, 13 predicted proteins | sample TotcelFGM3001K15_FD_206765 | JGI IMG/M metagenome (GOLD analysis project Ga0351893, IMG submission 206765) | Enriched cells from coal bed in the Powder River Basin, Montana, United States - Total cells FGM rep3 HSBNCT.FGM.300.1.K15 ...
AGATCGACAGAAATACCCGCTTCGGTACAAGGGCGACATCGTGTTTCCGAGCAAGCGAACGCTGAATGCGTCCGTATTCGTTCCGAAAAGGTGGAAGCGGCAATTCAAACATAATCACTTGACGTCCGGGGGCACAGACGTACGCGAGAAGAGCATCCAGATCCTGTGAGAACTGGGCGGACGTAGTGTCGCCAAGCAAGTCGTTTCCACCGATTTCAAGGATCACCACCGGGGATGCGATTCGCTGCGATTTGGCCCGCTTGAGTGCCGAGGCTGCAGCCTCGCCCGGGTGAGAGATGTCCTGGATGTTGAGGTTGCGGTCTTTGGCGAGCAGCGTTGGCCATCGCACGGATTTGTCGCTCGCGCCCATTCCCGCCGTGACGGAATCGCCGATGACGGTCATAGATCGCGAAGATGCTTGCACCAGGGAAGGGGTGAGATGGTACGGAAGTTCAATTCCTGCAGCAACGGTCCAGGCAACGATGACGGATCTTCGCGTCCAACGACGCCAGTTCTTCAGGAATGCGGAGATCAGCCAGGCAATCGTGACGACGATGGCGATGGCGTAGTACCAGTATGGAATAGCGGTGGATGAGATTGCGATGGCGATGGCGCCGATCAGCAAGGCGAATACCGTGAGGCGTTTCGTGATTGGCGTCGGTCGAGTCGACGCGAGAGCCGCGACGATGATTAACGCCACACCGCTGAAGAAAGCGTGGCCGCTTGCAATGTGGTAGACGAGCCAGTTCATCGATGTGCCATTTATCGCAGAACGATCACGATCACGCCGGACGGGACGCCTGATCAATCATCCAGTCCCGCACGCAACCCCGCCTCGCGTGCATCGCTTTTATCGTCGACACGGTTCGTCGCCGGTCTTTTGCGATCCGACGGGGCGCACGTCCGATCTGCGGTCATCTTACCGTACGGTGGATGCGGCGGCAATCGTTTTCAGTGCGGGTGTCGCGCCGGCGATTTCCGCCGTCCCAGTGAATCGCTGGGGCGGCGTGGTTTCGCGGGAGGAGCCGCACGTTTTTTGCGATGCCGAACCTGCTATAGCGGAAAGGGCCGGCCGAAACCGAGCGGCGCGGCCAACGGATGGATCTGGCCGGTGCTGTATCTGGCGCCACGGCGGAGCTTGCCTCCGTCGAACGATGTTCAGAACCAGAACCGTGTCCCTCGCGACGCTGGTGTCGCCACCTCGCTGCTTGCCAGCGTGGAGCGGTGTTCAATGCCGAGGGACACGGTTGCCCGAGCGTCGCCACGAGGCGAGTAGCAATTGAACACCGCTCGACCCGGACGAGCCGGGCGGTGACAAGGCGGAGAGACCGAGCCGCATCAGTCTGGTGCTGAACACGGCTCCACGGCGACAAGCGCCGTGGTGGCCCCAAGATCGATTCTGGCGGCGAACGTTTCGCGCCGCAGATGGCGACCAGCGGCGAAGCGCGCGATGCGAAACATTGGCTACACCGGCGAGGACCGTTACCGCGAATTCGCTCTGAAGTTGTATCCCCGGCATTCACTACCACTTGCCAGACAAGTTGTTCTGATCGAAACTCAGACAGGAGCTGTCCAAAACCGTCCTGAGTCGCGGCGTTTGCGGTTAGCGGCCATCGAGTAACAACGAAGCGGAGACATGAACGATGACAACACCTCGGATGGAGCTTCGCCCGTCTATGCGATCCGATGGTTCGCTTCGCAGCGTCTTCACGATCATGGTGCTGGCAGCCTTGACAACGGGGCACGCTGTGGAGGCGGCGGAGATCACTCGTGAACTGGGCCGATTCGGCGAAATAACGACATGGCTGATCATCCGCGCGCCGGAGACGCGGCTGGAGGTGGATCCATTCGAATCGCTGGGCGGTGAAGCCAAGTTTGCGGCCATGGGTGATCCAAGGCTGGTCCCGCACGGCGGCAGGCCGCTGGAGATTCCCGGAACGAAGCCGGGCGAGACGTTACGGATTGGGGAAGGCGTCTGGGAAGGCATCCGCATGACCCTGCCGGACATGCCCGGCATCTGGAACGAGTTTCCTCGGCTGGTCGTTCCTGAAGGCTACCGCTACGCCTACTGCAGCCTGCACAGCCCGCGGGACATGCAGGCCAGTCTGTTGACCGGGGCGAGCCACGGCAAATGCCGGCTGTACTTCAATGGGCGGGACCTCGGCACGTTCGACGGCGGCTTCGGTTTCGAGCTGGCTCGCGAATTGCCGGTCGAAGTGAAACAGGGGACGAACCAACTGCTGGTTCGCTTCGTCCATGCTACTCGCTTTGCCTGCCGCCTGATCGGCGAGAACGCCGAGCCGCTGCGGGAGGTAAAGATTACCGTCCAGGTGCCAAATGCCGACGCTGTGAAAGCTCCGGAGCCCGATCCTGTTCCGGAGAATCAGAAGCTGGTGAATCTCGCCAAGGAAATCCCGGCCCCGACGCCGCCTGAACACCCGGAGTGGCTCGGCGCAAACTTGGCGCGCACGATGGCTCTGCTGGAGTCCGGCAAGTACACCCATCGTCCGGTGCGGATCATCTTCGACGGGCAGTCGATCGAATCGGGTTGGCCTGAGTTGCTGATTCAGCGGCTGCGCGAACGCTATCCGGGCACGAAGATCATCGGCGAGAACCGGGCCATCGGCGGCTGGTTCGTCTGGCGGATGCAGAAACTCCTGAAGCACGACGTCCTGCGTGCGCAGCCGGACTTGGTGCTGTTCAGCGCCTATCAGGGTACGGCCGAAGTGTGGGAACGATTCCTCAACGAAATCCGCAGTGAGACCACGGCGGACATCATCATCCGCACTCAGCACATTGATCGGAACGAGAACCCCGAGAGTCCGCGCGACGTGCCCGAGAGCATCCTGCTGCGCCGTCTGGCTCGGAAGTATGGCGTGGAACTTGTCGAAATCCGCAACGAGTGGCTGGACTATCTCAAGACGAACGGCTGGCAGCCCGCGGACCTGCTGCGGGACGGCGTACACCTGAACCGCAAGGGCGAAACGCTGATGGCCTTGTTGTATGAACGGCATTTCACGCCCAACGTCTTGGCCAGTTCCGGGTGGGCCGACCGGGTCCGCCGTTTTCACGTCGGCCGCTTCCTCGCCGACAACAAGACGGACGAGATCGTGCTGGAAGGCCCCGGCTGGACTTCCGACGACGGCCGGTTTGCGAAATCGAACTCCGCCACGGACCGGCTGCGGCTCCGCTTCCACGGAACCCGCGTGGACTTGGTGTTGCCGACCACGCATGGTAAAGCCACCATCCTGATCGACGGCAAGAAACCCAGCGAGTGCAATCTGTTTCATGGGACGCGTCCCCAGAGCCGAACCATGACCAGCGGCGCCCCGAACGTCCCGATGACCTATCATACCGGCGAGAACATGCAGGAAGAAACCTGGGTGTTGACCTTGACCGAAGGCAACGCGGACGCCGATCCGAAAAAGGCCAACCTGAGGGTCAAGTTCCGCCTCGTGGGATCGAGGACAGGATTCGACGGCGAGGGGCAGAACGACCGGAAGTTCGTTTCCCGCAGTGGCCGCATCACGATTCTGCCAACCGACTGGAGCACGGCCGTGCAGTCCGCGTCTGACAAGGAGCCTCCGCCGATCATGCAGCCCTTCGCGAAACCACCTCAGATCGTTTGGCACATCATGCTCGATGGCTGCGACGTAGTTCCCAGTGGACCCGGCTGGGTACAGGACACCGACTACTATAGCGGCTGGCCTTACGAGTACGTCACGGTCGCTGACGGCCTCCCCGGCGGGATTCACGAACTGACGGTGACCCCCGTGCCGGACCCGAATCCTCACCGGGCCTTCATCATCTCCGGCGTCGATGTGCATCACCCGCCGCTGGCCAGGGACGTATCGGAACACACGGCGCGCGGCGCGCCGAAAGATTCGACGATGATTGAAGAACCCAAACCATGAGACGTCCAACGGCCTTGGCCCCCGGACTGCGGGCCGGCATGGCGGCTCGTGGCGGCCGACGAGACGGACCGGATGCTCGCCGCCGTGCTGGACACGTAGCCCAGCGGCTGTTTGCCGTTCGGCCGGAGGCCACCGAGTTTACCTCGGCGGAGTTTCATCCTCCGCCTAGACGCCCGCGCCTGGAACGGGCAGAATAAAGCGTTTTCGGTCCGACGCCCGAAGTGTTTGGAAGGTACCGGTTAAGGAGACGCATCATGACCATCGTGTGCCGGTTCACGTGCCTGAGGCTGTGACTTGCTATTCTCTTCCCGCCACTGGCGCTCGCCGAGGTCGGTAACAGTTTAGTTTCCGTACCGCACGTCCGAGGGGGTCGAGCGGAAGGCGCAGAACGCGAGGGAGGCGCGAGGGGCCAAACATCGTCGGCTTACCCGTGAGCGTCGGTCTGACCGCGCACTCGTCAAGTCAGCGTCGGATCGGCGAGCAGCAGAAACGCGACCGCCGGCGCGCAACGCGGCCCAGCTCGGCCTCAGGTCGCGCGCCGCAGATGGCGACCAGCGGCGAAGCGCGCCAGGAGATGCAGAGCACCACCCCGGACAAGAAATGCTCGTGACAGAGAGCCGCCGATGGCCACCGGGAACCGGCGCGCGTCGGCGATCGTCGGGAGGCAGGCTTCGCGGCCGCGGCGACGCGCGATCACCGGCCGTAGAGGCGCTTAGCGCGTATCGTAGAGGAACCGCAGCATCCGGCCCGGCGACCGGCTCAGCAGCTTGTACAAGAAGGCTAACACGTCATGCCCGTGCCGCTTCGCCGTTTCCACGACCGTCAGGAGGTTCGCCAGGCGTTCAGCGCCGGCTGCCGAACGTCAGCTTCCGCAACACGACCAGCGGCCGCAGGGCTTGCTCGGCCAGATTATTGGTGGGTGGCACCTCAGGATGATCGAGAAACACCAGCCAATCGTCGTGATAGGTCTGCAACCGCTCTTGCAGCGTCGCCGCCTTGGGGTGATCGACCTCGACCTGCTCCAGCCGTTTCAACTCGGTCCGCAGCCACTCCTGCTCGGCCCGGTCCTGAGCTCGCAACAACTCCCCACGCTTCCGCTGGCGGTGGTATCGGCAACCGCGTTGCACCCACGCGATCACGTCGTCGAAGAACTGCCGCGCCTGCGGATGCTTCCCGCCCAGCGCCAGGGCTTTCCAGTCCCGCGCCGTCCGCCGCACATGCGCCAGGCATTTCTGCTTCCGCCCCGCGACGTGCCGCCAAGACACCGTGCTGCAATCCGTGACCAGCGTTCCCGCGAAGGCCGGCCCCAGGATGTCGCGCGACACTTGGCCGGCTCGGCTCTCGTCGGTAAGCGGAACAACCTATCGCTATGCTTTCACGGGCAGCTTCGGCACGGGACCGGTGGAAGTGAAGTATACCGCCGGGTCGTTTGTCAACAACGCCGGCAACGGAAACGAAGGTGTGAGCGATAGCTTCACGGTAGTGACCTTGGTGATCCAGGCCGCTTGGCACAACGCCACCGATCCGGCCGACGTCGACGGTGAGAACGGTGTGACGGCGATCGACGTACTGACGATCATCAACTGGATCAACAGCCATCCCAATGACACCTCCCTGCCCAGTTCGCCCGCGTCAGGCCCGCCCTTCTACGACGTCAACAATGACAAAGCCATCACGCCGAGGGATGTGTTGCTCGTGATCAACTACATCAACAACCATCCCGCTGCTTCTGCCGAAGGGGAAGGAATTGTCGGGCTGGCCGCGGAGCCGGGGACGCCGGTGGCGACGGGCGCGATGCTGCCCGCCCGTGCGTTTGGAGGGCTCGCGATCTGGCTCGATCGGAACGCGGCTGGCGTGGGTCGGTTCTTCGACGATACTCCACCGGATGATAGCGGTTTCTCCCCGAGTTCCGCCGGTCCGTCGCTGCGTGCCCGGACGGACGAGACCGCTCCAGGCGCGGATCTGCTCACGGTCTTGGGGAATGAGCTGGGCCGCGTCATGGGGCTGGACCACGAGGGATTGACGATCGAGGGCCGAGGGCCTGATGCACGACCGACTGCGCCCCGCCTGGGGCAACTCCCCATCGTGTCCGACCTCGACGCGGTCTGGGCTGAGTTGGGGCGTTGGGGATGAAATTGGCTTTTGGCTTGCCTTTGGCCTGAGACTTGGCGACTTGGACAGGGCCGTTTTCTGCCCCAGACGCGAGGCAACACGCCCAAGAGGAAAAAAAGAAGAAGAAAAGGGAGTAGTACCACGTACCGACGATGTCCCGGCGATTTCGTGACGTTCGGTCGACGTACCATCCAAGGGAGATGGCGCAACTCAGCACGAGCAGCAAAACTTTAGCCCCGCCACCACGCTGCTTGTCAGCGTGGAGCGGTGTTCAGCGTGGAGCGGTGTTCAAGCGACATTGCCGCCGCTGCCAATCTGCACGTCGAGTGCCGCTGCCGACCGAGTGCCGCCAGAACATCGCCCCACCCGGACAAGCCGGGATGGTGGCGGGGGGCGGGAGAAGGACACGCCGTCTGGTTCTGAACATGGCTCCACGGTGGCAAGCACCGTGGTGGCCGGCGGGGCCGGGCAGATCGCCCAGACGAACGATAGCGGTAACGGGGCCGCCGCCAAAACACTATGATTTCACTATCCGCGTGATCGGCGGCTCCCGTTCACCGCATGGTTCTGTCACATATCCGAGTGACCGTTTGGATTCGGCGGTCAGTCGCCCTCTCGATAATCGATGAAATAGCGACCGTCAACTTTGACGCCATCCTTGTACGGCTTCGCGTCGTCCTTTGATTCGGAAATGCTCCGGGCGATGTATTTGGCGTACGATTCACCCTGCGGCCGCGCAAACGTGCGATCGGGCGTTTCGTAGGCGTCGATCCGCCATTCATTGACGTCGTAGTGGTAACCGAGCAACAGGACGAGCATGCCGCCATCAGCACCGCCGAGATAGCAGTCGACAGAATCCTCTTTCCCGTCAAGGACGTCAATGGACGTGAACCAGAGATTCCATTCTTGTGACTTTGCGAATTCTTCCAGCATGCGAAATGCAGCGATACGATCTTGACGCGACAATTCGGCGTCGGCCGGAATATCCGCAACATCGTCGACGTATTTGTTGCGTCGAAGTGAATCGACAAATTGGAGCGCGGTCTTCTCGGCAGCATGAGTAGGTGTCGGCGGCGCATGATCATCGGTGCGGACAGCAGGCAGTACAGATTGCACGTCTTGATCGGTCGGCATGCTCGCGTTCGAGCATCCCGTGACGAGGGCCGCGGCAAAAATCAAGCCTGGAAATCGAGTGATCATGAAATGGGCTGCAGAATTGATGCTTGTGACAGAACGTCGGCGTTGACCAGGCCGCGACGAGTCAACGCATCCATTCTGCCAGACCAGATCGCGGCTCTGGTCCAACGCTTGGTTCGTCGGTGCGAGCATCAACCTGAAAGCTCAACGCCCGTGCACACAGATATGAGCCAAATGCCAAGGGATGCGAGGATCAGTGGCAAGAGGAACAACGCAGCCCCGAGACGCGATAACTCGCCTGCTTTCTTGGCTCCCAGACGGTCAGCCGCCCGTCCGCAAACAAGGGCGATGGGACCACAGACCACAAGTCCAACGCCAGACAGCATTACTGCGAGAACCGACAATCCCATTGGTCGTATGCTTCGTGGTTTTGGATTCGCCGTCGCCAAGTTGTACCATCCCGCGATCAGGATGGCACAGATGAAAATGGTCGGCGCTGCGCCAACACAAAACCCGACCGTACCAATGGCCGAGCCTGCGATCCGCCTACGCCCAACAGCTTTGTCACTTGGGCTTGAGGTCGGGCGTGACGGTACGGGCAAGTACGGATTCTCGTGGTCTTGTTCGTCGACCATCGGCAGTCTCCATCCCCTACGCATTCGCCCCCACGAGAGTGGGCGCCGAGCGTGCGGTTTGCGGGCGTCTTCCCGCGACGAACGGCGACGTTCACGGGGGCGGGATCGTGGACGTTCCATTCTAAATTCGCACGCAAGCCCGCCTCCCGTGCAACGTTTTGTTACGTGCCGACGGTGTCCGAGAATTCGAAACCATCGCTGAATTTGTCAATTGGTCGCACAACGCACATCAGTCAAACGTCGCGCGGCCGCGACCGCACGCTCGTCCGTGTTCGTCCCAGGCAAAGTGAAGCACGACGGTTTCCCCAAATTGCGTCGGCTGAACCTCGACATCCACTTGAACGCGGCCATCGGGTAGACGAACGTCCAATCGCCCCTGTTGGTGGTTTCGCGTATCGCTGATATCGAGGCCAGTGATCGCCTTGACAGTGGCGATAAACGCTGCAACGAGGTAGAAGTGTGGTGCGCCCAGGTCGGAACGTGCTCCTTCCACGACGTACGAAACGTCGAGTCGGTCCTTCTGCGGTGCGAACGCGAGCTCAGCGGCGCGGTGGCGGATCGCCAGGGCTACATAGCTGCAGAACATTTGGGTCGGCCACGGGGTCTTGGTAATCGTTTTGGGACGCGATAGGTCAAGGAGTCCCGATGCACCGCAAAGCACCGCGGATGGATCGGCAAGTCTATCACAGGCGGAGCAGTAAGCGAATTCGCCTCGCCGACGCCACAGACCGTGCGCGACCAGCCGCCCGCACGTAGGGCAAAACCTGCGTCTGCAAGCGACAAAGCGAGAGAACCCAAACACAGCGCCGACAGCGACGGCGCCGATCACAGCCGCAAGCAACCCGCCTCGCTCGCCCCGTAATGTGGCCCAAGCCAGCCAGACTGCTGCGGACATGGCAAGGGTGGCGAATACGAACAAGTCACGTCGCCGCAGCCGAGAGCGGTCCGAACGATCTAAGCTCGTTGGAGCCATGAGGAGGTCGCCTTCTTCGCACGTAACGTTCCGGGTCACGCGGGCGGCGCGAGTGACCCAACGATCACCCACGACGCGATCGCCGCCTCGCGTGCACCCGTTTGTTATCGGTCAGAACTACGCGATCTGCATGCGCGCCACCACGCAGCCCATCCAGCCACGGCGACACCTACTAGCCCCAAGAGGATCCCAATATTTAACCATTTACAGATGGCAACATAATCAAAAAAGCGTTCCATGTTGTCAATGGTCAAGCGCTGTGACCAGATGACAAACCCCAGATTCCAGGAAAACGGGACGATGAGAACCAGCGCCAACCAGCGTGTCGCTCGCCATCGCACCACTGCTATTGCACCCCCCATACAAACGAACGCCAGAAACGCGGGGTAGCCAAAGCCCCAACGCACAATTCCAGCAATTCCGTCCCAGGGAATCAGTGTTGCACCGAGCGCGGGCACGGCCAATGCGCCGGAAAATCTGAGCGTCCTTTGTGGCCAGAGGCCAAACGCTGACAACGCATTCTGGCGATTTGCGTTCACGTCACAAATAGGCGTGCGTTCCGATGGCATTGAAGGTGTATAACCGATAACGACTGCGGTAACCCGGCGGCGGCCGAGTACCATCGACTTCAGCACCGACCCGATCCGCCGCTCGGGTTCACCGCTTTGTTAGGGCCGCATTGTCGCTTCGCATCGACGAAGGCCGGACGTAAAGCAAAGTACAGGCCAATGCCAAGGGCTCCGTTCAGCAGGGTGCCGAGGACTGGAAACGCATTTCCCCCCAACGCGACAGCTTTGGCATCCAACGCCGAAATCGCCGGAAGAAACATGCCAACGCCCAGATACACGAGCAGGGCGTACCAGGCCACGCGATTTCGAAACAACAGGCCGACACCAATGCCGACGCACGCCAAACTCGCAATCCCAAACAAGTGACGATTGAGTGCTTCGCTTTCAACGAATGGAAACGGCAAAGCGATTGGCACTCGCACCACCCACGCCAACGCGGCGAGAATAGTGCCACCGAGCACGAGAAAGATCGACAGCGGCATGACAGAGGTGCGGTATGTCCTCCCAGGATCCATCACACGAACCTCCAAACTCGAAGCCCTAACGATAGCGGTCAGCCGGCGGGGACGGTTGACCTCACCACTACCTTGCAGCCGCAACCCCGCTCGGCTGCACCGCCTGGTTCGCCCCGTCTCGGGGTCGAAGATGGAGGCGGTCGATGATACGGTCTATGACATGGTAACCCGTCCCCGCATAATTCCAGCCATTCCACCACCAGAGAAACTGCTTGTATGGTCGCCGCGAATCCGGATCGTCTTCTGGGACCGGCTGGATCAGTCGAAGGTACTTCGCTGACCATTCTCCCGGATCATCAACCGTGGAACCGTCGGGTGAGTAGTAGGTCTGGGAACAGTTCGCAGAATATGGATCGTGGCACTCGTAGGCGAGATTTCCGTCGGCATACCATCGGGTCGTCGAGAGGTGTTGAAGTTTCAATGCCAGCGTCCGCCGTTCCCACTGCTCCCAGGCCCGTTGGCCGTTCGGATAGCTGCCGTGCAGCGCGTATGGGCGGGTCCACCACGAAACGGCCAAGCCCAAACCGACGCCGAAAACGACGATGGCGAAAAGCAGCGTACGTAGGCTGAAGCGAAGGGACAATCTCGGCATTTCACACCGCACCGACGAGTGGGCGAACGACCAGCGTCACCGGGCCGCGCCGATGACGCCAACCATTTTTCAAGACCGGATCGCGGCTCCGGTGCACGCGATGGTTCTGTCCTTCACCTGAGGACAGTCACCGTGTACCAAGAACTTTCTCCCGGCGTAGGAAACGCCGTGATTCCTCGCAGTCTATAGGTTCCCGGCTCAAGGAACATCACGCGGCGATACTTTTTGTCAAAATCGATCGTGGCCAGCGTCGGCACGCTGAATCTTACCGTGTCCGGTTCCGCCTTCCAGGTGAGGTTTGCCGCGACATGATCCTCGCGTTCAGCGGGTTTCTTTGGCAAGGGGAGCATGCCTTCTGGCACCGTCGATTTATCGACCGGTTTCCAGGGTCCTGAACGGCGGGTGGCATCGAGCGTGACCCATTCACCGACCCGGGCTTCGGTCGGAACTTGGCATTCCAGAGTAACGGAGAATCCATCATCCGGTACCCACACAGAGTTCTGTCGTGACTGTTGCCGCGAGACCGCGTACAGGAACACCACGAGGATGGCCACCGAAGCAGCGAGTATGAAGCGTCGGGACATTGGCGAGTCCTGTAGGACAGAACGACAGCGTTAACGCGGCGGGCGCGTTTGACTATGAGTACAGGACCGGCGTGATCGCCCGCTCGCGTTCAACGCCTGGTTATTTGCCGGTGTCAACTCTGAGTGCGGCGGGAATGACCGAACCGTCCGCCGACTCGCCAATCATGACGTTGTTCTTGCCTGCAGTCTCCAAGATCTGTGGAAGAGCGGAACGCATCAAGTCGAATATGGGCACCCGAGTTTCCGCTCCATCGGCGGATGCGTTTGCAACAAGCTCGTATTTCGGACCACGGTCGCCCGGCGCTTGATCGATGTAGAGGTACGCTGTTGTTGTGAAATCGATGCTGTGGCGAATCGGCCTAGACTTCGTGCCGACCTCACGGGTGAAGCCCGTCGGCGTGACCGTTACGTTGTGGTTGCTAGTGTCGATGTTGAACGCTGTGTAAGCAAGCCAAGCCGTAATCGCGATGAGCACAGTGGCGAAGAGGCGATAGACGCCAGGCTGAAGTGCGTAAACGAACGCAGTGATGCCCGTGATTACTGGAAGGATGATGAAAAACAGATTGAACGACGAATCGGACATGTAAACGGTCGAGTCACCTTTCGTAACTACGCTGACGGTTGGAGTGCCGGAGAACCGCAGGGCGACGACCATGACGACGAGGACAACGATGACGATCCGGGCTAGCCGAACTTGTATCGGATGTACCGGGATGGGATTCCCGTGTTCGTCAACGGTTGGTGTATTCTTCTCGTCCACGTCGATGTACGTTTAGCAAATAACGTTACGGATCACGCGGGCGGCCCGTTGATCCCGCCATCTTTAACCGATGCGAAGGCCGCCTCGCGTGCATCCGATTGTTACGATCTGACTGA
>Ga0351893_10270_pt1 | contig 11818 bp, 8 predicted proteins | sample TotcelFGM3001K15_FD_206765 | JGI IMG/M metagenome (GOLD analysis project Ga0351893, IMG submission 206765) | Enriched cells from coal bed in the Powder River Basin, Montana, United States - Total cells FGM rep3 HSBNCT.FGM.300.1.K15 ...
CCGTTAGGATGAAAGAATCGTTTATTGAAAAGGGTGCACTGGATTCATTTTTTTTGATTTCAATGTGACCGGCTCCGGTCTGTATAATGCCATCGGCGACCTCTAGATAGCCAAGGCGGGTGCTCTCGCATGCGGCCGCTTTTTTAGCGGTAATTGTGATAGATAAATTGCTCGCAGGTGGTCCGCCTATTTGGGTGATCTTTGCCCCATATAACGCTGAAATTTTTGAATCTTCAATGGAATGATGATAAGTATCAATCCTTTTAATTACTCTACCAATTGCGTTCTCGCCGCCATAGGACAACTGATATGTTCTGCCGGGGCCATCGGTTATTCGCCCGATCGAAACTTTCAGTTCGTGAACTGTATCTTCATTGTTTAATCCGATTCCGCAAAATATTTCTCCCTGTTCTACTTCGTCCTCGTCTTTTTTTGCTTCATCTTCATTTTCGTCTTTTTTTTCATTTTCCGCGCAAAAGCCTTCGTTGCACACAAGCCCGCCCTGACAATCTCCGTCCGATCTGCAAAGAACCTCATCCCAGTTGATCGATTTCCCGACGCATACATTTCTCTCGTTGCAAACAAGGCCCTCCTCGCAGGAGCCATCCTTTTTGCAGGGATGGCCCGCCCGTCCAAATAGCAATTCAACGTTGTTAAGCCCCAGATTTCCTTCTTCTGCACATGCCGCAAGAAAAATCCCAAGGATTAATGCAAAAACCAGCTTGTAGGTGTTTTTCATAAAAGCCTTTCTCAGGTTTTTAACTTCTGTCGAAGATCTGTGATGTTTAGACAAAAGTCACTAAGAGAAATCTTATGCACACTCTGTGCCATATTTATGAACCACTTGGACTGGGCCAAATGGGACGTAAAAAATCAAAAAATCTCGAATTGATGTTGATATTTCTTGACTGTTTATCATAATGAGAAAATATCATTGTTTGTCATTTTTCGTCAACATCTTGTTTTTTAAAGAAAAGATAGTCTGATTAAATTTGGTATCATTTTTGCTTGCTTTAGGACCGTAACGTTTTGCGCGCCGAGTGTAGAAAATTAGGAGGTGCCCGCTGAAACGGTTATTCGAACTATCTATTCTATTGTTTGTCATCACAACGCAGGCATGTGGTGGCGCGGGGGGCGGAGGAGATTCCTCTTACGGTCAATCCGGAGGGTCGTCCTTGCCTAAGATCGCACAGATTTCGTCCGATGACGGGAGAGTTGCATTTTCGATTTCAGAAGCGGCACTGCCGAAGGGAGTGTCAGTTAACGACATTCGCATCGAAAATACGAATCTTCCAAGTCTGCAGGGTTACAATGTCTTTTTAGCTTATGAAATGAAACCTGAGGGAATAACTTTTTCAGAATTGGGCGAGTTGCGAATTTTTCTTGATGAAATCGCCTTGGGCGGTTTCGATGTCTGTGATCTTCTGGTGGCCTGGATTGTGAACGGCGAGGTGAAAGAAAAGCCGCCGACGAACTGCGACAGAAACGGCATGTTCCTGACGGCTGACATAGGACATTTCAGCATCTATGCGGTTGTCGGTGATGTTCGAGGGCAACAGCAAGCGGCAGACAATCAGCCCGACACACCGGATGGACATCGTCCCGGCGTACCGGATGGACATCCTCATGCAGGATTTCACCGCTGTGGTGGCAATGTTGTGGTCCGAGAAGAGGGCCTGGTGGGAAACATGCAAAACCAACCACTGAACCTGCTCGAAACACCTGACGTTTTATTTCCACCCTCCGGAAAGTATTTCAGAAGTTTGGAGATAGAAATCGGTAACAATGCTGATGGCTCCATAATACACTACACGTTAGATGGTTCAGAACCAACCGGAGATTCTCCGGTTTACATTCAAAAAATTAAGCTGGCTTCGCAGGGAAATACGGACTTCAAAGCACGTGCGTTCAAGGACAATGTTTCAAGCGCCGTCTCCGAAGTGCATTACGAAGTAGAATATATGTCGATCAAAGATTTTTCGATCGGTGAAAATCATGCATGTGCTATTGATGCCGACGGACAGCTATATTGTTGGGGCAACCCAAATCAAGGACGATTAGGCATTGAGGCGCTACAGTGGAATTCTCCCAACGTTTACGTTCCAACAATTGTTCCTGATGTAACGGAAGTGGTATCCGTTGCCGTCGGTATCTATCATACCTGTGTTGTAAACACTGATGGCGCGCTTTTTTGCTGGGGTGGTAATTCGTATGGTCAATTGGGAATAGGAGATCGGGTGTCAAAGAAAATCCCAACACCTGTAGGAGCGGATAATAATTGGTTAAAAGTGGATGCAGCAGACACGCACACTTGTGGCTTAAAAAAGGATACAACTCTTCATTGTTGGGGCGGTAACAGTGTTCAGAATAGTTATGAACCGTTGGGAATTGGAGATGGGCAACAAAAACTTTCTCCTGCCCAAGTTGGAACTGTTAATGAGGGAATTCGCGAAGGGTGGATTGACCTTGCGTTACATATGCAAAAAACCTGTGGAATAAGAAAAAAGGATGCTGAATCCAGGGAAGGGTTTCTTTACTGTTGGGGCAAAAATTATCATGGGGATTTGGGAGTCGGTGATGCTCAACATAGATCCACGCCGACGCAGGTGGGAAACGATTCAAACTGGGTAGATGTCTCCGCAGGTTTTGCCCACGCATGCGGGGTCAAATCCAACGGGGAAGTCTTTTGCTGGGGGAATAATCACTACGGGCAGTTGGGACACGAAGCAGAAAATTTGGTTTCGGTGGTACCCAAAAAGGTTGAAAATCTTGAGTCTGTATCGTCGATAACCTCGGGCGCCTATCACAATTGTGCAGTGACGAAAGATGAACACATATACTGTTGGGGTTACAATGTGGAAGGGGCGGTTGGAACAGATAAGGCGTCAATTGTGCGATTGCCAAATAAGATAGAAGGAGAGGTTCTCTGGAAGAAGGTTGGGTCCAAATCCAAAACTACATGTGCGTTGGATAGCGAAGGAGGAATGTCCTGCTGGGGAGATAACCGGTCCGGGGTGACTGCCCTTGGAGTCGGTCCAGAAATGTCTTCTCCGGCACCTGTGAAATCCGGCAAAAACTGGAGGGAGATAGCTCCTTCGTGGTTTGGTCATACCTGCGGAATAAAAAATGATGGAAAACTTTTTTGTTGGGGTAACAATACGTATGGTGCTGTGGGAATAGGCACTCAAACCATAGTTGCGACCGAGCCTGTGGAGGTCAAACCTGGAAAAACATGGTACAAATTGGCCACGGGAGCCAACCACACCTGTGCCATAGATGACGACTGCAAGCTTTTTTGCTGGGGACGAAACACTTTTGGACAGGTTGGATTCAAAGGCGATGGCGAGGTAATTGATCGGCCCCAAATCGTGGCCCAAGAAAAAAACTGGCGTGAGATCAAGGCAGGGGGGATTCACACCTGTGGGATTACTGCGGCCAACGAACTTTTTTGTTGGGGCAGTAATCTGAGCGGAGAGATTGGGGATGGCACAGATGTCCATGCTCCCAATCCCGTAAAAATCGACCTGAACGATACCTTGTGGAGAACCGTATCAACTGGATATCACCAAACCTGCGCCACCACCGAAAAAGGGGGATTATTTTGTTGGGGATATAATCAAAATGGCGAACTGGGAATTGGGGTGCGGGATGCTGATGCTCGAAGAGGCCGAAATACGCCCCAAGAAATAAAACTTGCAGATGGCTGGGCGCGCCGGTTTGAAGGTCCGTGGGAAGTTACTGCCCACGGGCTATCTGATACATGTGGTGTAAAGGGCGGAGCGATATTTTGCTGGGGAATTGGATTTTCACGCAGTCTTTTGCCAGAACAAGTGGGGGAGGATACGGATTGGGCCAATGTTTGGTCCGTTTCGGACATGTCTTACTATGCTATCAAAAAAAATGGCAAGGCACTCTACAGTATATCCACGTTTAATTCTCAAGTGTCCGTCGAGGAAGTGAAAATACTGCCCGGGCTCGATTGGAAAAAAATTGTGGGGAAAAAGCACAGCTGCGGCATAACAGGCTCCGGTAGTTTGTACTGCTGGGGGGGTAATGAGTATGGTCAGCTGGGGCGTGGTTTTTCGTCTAATGTTTTTATTCCGACTGAAGTGATATCGCCACCTAGGGTTCAAAATCCTTAAAAGTCGAACTTTATTTTAGAAATGTTCTTCTGTAATTCGATGAATTCGTCTTTGAGAATTTTTCCCGGCGTAGTCTTATTGCAGCTCTGGAATCTTGAAAAACTCGATGCCTTCTTCGATGAGTTCGCGCTCCTCTTCGGGAGTGGCTGTGCCGCGTATGTTGCGCCTGTCGGATTCGCCGAAATGTATGCGCAGGGCTTCTTCGGGAAAGCTGCCGCCCACGTCTTCAAATTCGCGTTCGATGACCTTTAGTATATGGGAAAGCCCGGGATGTATGACGGGCTTTTGGGCTTCATCCCTTTTTCCGCAGTGTTTGCCTATTCTGACGGGCGAAAGGGCCTGCTCTATGGCCGTGTCGCCACAGCCCGGACAGGTAATAAGCCCGGCATCCTTTTGATTTTCGAAATCGCACCTAGAGCGAAACCAAGATTCAAATTTGTGTCCGTTGGAACAAATGAGATCGAGAGCGTACATTGTAAGATGACCTTTCTTTGTTAGTGTTCGCGGCTATATGGGTGTTGATGGGAGATTTGTCAACTGGGCCGCTATTTTTTGCCATGGTTTGGGACGTGCCACGCTGCATCAAATCGATGCAGTAAGAAGCGATATTGGTCTTTGATGAAATCATTATGCCTTGATTTATAAGGGTTTTTATGTGGCATGTGGGTTGCAACCCTCCAAATGGATTGTTTTTTATGCGATGCGGTGTTAGCCTCCGCCGGTTTTTAAATTTTAAAGGGGCGTGCAATATGCGGCGTATCTGTAAAATTCTTGCAACAGGCTGTTATACAGGTCTTTCACCCGTGGCACCGGGTACAGTGGGCACAATTTTCGCCATGCCCGTTTTTTATCTTTGGGGACACATGTCCCATCCCAATTATGTCATGACCCTGCTTGCGTTTATCTTTCTGGCTGCTTGGGTGTCAGAGACGGCGATAGACATCTTTAAAACAGAAGATCCGAAGGAAGTGGTGATAGACGAAATGGTAGGATATCTCGTGACGATGGCATTTCACGAAGTGAATATAAAACTTATGATCGCGGGTTTTGTCCTGTTTCGCATATTCGATATCGCCAAACCTTTTCCGATAGGAATGATAGATCGCAAGGTGCGAGGCGGCGTTGGCATCGTGCTAGACGACCTTCTAGCCGGCGTTTACGCCAATGCTTCCCTCTGGTTCCTCATATGGCTTGCGGGCCGGATGGGTTTTGGATTTTTCTAAAAGGAAGATATGAAGATCGAAATAATTACGATAGGCGACGAAATAATGCAGGGCATAATCGCCGATACGAACAAGGTATGGATATCCAAAAAATGCGCCGGGCTTGGGCATGAAATTATAGGGCATGTATCGGTCTGCGATGATTTTGAAGATATTTCAAACGCACTCAAGGCCGCCTCTAAAAAGGCCGATTGCGTTATCGTGACAGGTGGACTGGGCCCTACCTCCGACGATATCACAATTGAAGCGGCAGCGCGTTGCTTCGGCCTAGGGCTCGTTCTCGATTTGGATGTTCTCGAAAAGATCCGTGCAAGGCTTGTAAGTACGGGTAGGATGATGTCGCCCGGCAATGAAAAACAGGCAATGATACCGGAAGGTACGAGGGTACTTTCAAATCAGGTCGGTACTGCGCCGGGCGTTTTGATGACTGTCGGAAAAAGCGATTTTTATTTTCTTCCCGGCGTGCCCAAAGAGCTCCATCGGATGTTCGAGGATTTCGTAATGCCGCGTCTGGCAGCTAAGGTTGCCGGTTTTTTTTGCGAAAAGACACTTAGATGCTTTGGAATCCCGGAGGCTGATATAGGAGATAGGCTAAAAGACGTCGAGCTTTGCGGAGCAAGGCTTTCTTACCGCATCAAGTTTCCGGAGGTGTTGTTAAAGCTCACCCTGCGAGGGGAAGATCGGAAAAAGGTCGCAGAATCTGCGGTTATCGCTGCGAAGAATATACGCGAAAGAATCGGAAATTTTATCTATGGCGAAGGAGATGCCGGGCTGCCTGCGGTTGTAGGCGGACAGCTTGCCTCGCACGGGTTTTCGATTGCAATTGCGGAATCCTGCACGGGAGGTCTTGTCTCCAGTATGATGACAGATGTCGCCGGATCCAGCGAATATTTTGAACGCGGCGTTATAAGTTACAGCAATAAATCCAAGATCGAACTTTTAGGCATCTCCGAAGAAATTTTGAAAGCGCATGGAGCCGTGTCTGCGCCTACGGCGATTTCCATGGCCCGGGAAATAAAAAGAATATCCGGAACGGATCTTGGGCTTTCCGTTACTGGCATAGCGGGTCCCGGAGGCGGTACGCCCGAAAAACCGGTGGGTCTTGTCTTTGTGGGGCTTGCGTCACCCGATGGAATTTGGGCTTTTAAATATAATTACAACTGTGATAGGTTGTGGTTTAAATCGCTTGCCGCGGCTACCGCCCTAGACCTCGTCCGCAGATATTTTTTGGAATGCCTGCCGAATGACCGGCAGGTGTGTTGACAATCGATGTCCTTATAATAGTTGCTGGTTACTAATTATGCTCATACGCTCATTTCTCGCATTCGATATTTCCGATGAGATGAAGACAAAACTCGCCTCCATAATTTCTTTGCTTTCCGGCAAGGTAAAAGGTGTGAAGTGGGTCGATCCATCGCTTATGCACTGCACCATACGGTTTTTTGGAAATGTCGAGGAGGACATGCTGCGTGGCGAGGTTTCCAAAGTTATAGCAAGCGAGGTCAGGCATCAATCGCCGATGAATCTTTCCGGAAGAGGCATAGGAGTGTTTCCGAATTGGCGTTATCCGGAGGTGATCTGGGCCGGTCTTTACGGCGACACCGATGCCCTGATAAGCCTTCGCGCCAAGCTCGAAGAGGCTTTCGAGAAATTCGGTTTCCAGAGAGATCCCAGGCAACTTAGGCTTCACCTGACCTTGGGCAGGGCGGGCGGCAAGCTAAAAAATTCAAAACAGCTCGTTCAAATCGTCGAAAAACTGGTCGAACGGGAGTATGGCGAGATAAAAGTGGATTCCCTCGTCCTTTATAAGAGCGAGTTGACGAAGGATGGGCCGATATATACGGTGATAGAAAAATTTTTATTAGGAGGTAAACGCTAGAGAGCGGGGGCAGGTGTTGCACGACGGACATGTGGTCTGTCGCGCTTTACCCGGGCCCGTTCTCTTTAATCGAAAGGGAGGAAGTAAATGGACCAGAACATGCAAACGAATGAAAACCGGGAGAAGGCCATAGGGCTTGCGGTGGCAAGTATCGAAAAACAGTTCGGCAAAGGTTCTATCATGCGGCTTGGAAAGGACGAACCGCTTATCAAGGGGCTCGATGTCGTTTCCACAGGTTCGCTTTCGCTCGATATCGCCCTTGGGATAGGCGGTCTTCCGCGGGGCAGGGTTGTAGAAATTTATGGTCCTGAATCGTCCGGCAAGACAACGATGGCGCTTCAGGTGGTTGCCCACGCGCAGGCTCAGGGCCATGTGGCGGCCTATGTGGATGCGGAACATGCGCTCGATGTGCCCTACGCCAGAAAATTGGGTGTAAAAACCGAAGAACTTCTCATCAGCCAGCCCGACAGCGGGGAACAGGCATTGGAAATAACTGACACGTTGGTGCGTTCGGGAGCGATAGGCATTCTCGTAGTCGATTCGGTGGCGGCCCTCGTGCCAAGAAGTGAACTCGAAGGCGAAATGGGTGATGCGCAGATGGGCGCTCAGGCAAGGCTCATGAGTCAGGCGCTTCGCAAGCTTACCGCCACGATATCGAAGTCGCAGACCATGGTCGTATTCATAAATCAAATAAGGATGAAGATAGGGGTGATGTTCGGCAATCCCGAGACGACCACAGGGGGGAATGCGTTAAAATTTTATTCCTCGGTGCGCATGGACATAAGGCGGATAGCACCCATAAAAAAGGGCGAAGAGGTCATAGGTTCCAGAACGCGGGTGAAGGTGGTGAAAAACAAGGTTGCGCCGCCGTTTCGACAGGCGGAATTCGACATACTTTACGGCGAAGGAGTATGCCTGGCTGGCGATGTGTTGGATCTAGCCACCGAAGAAGGGCTCATAGAAAAAAGCGGCGCATGGTATTCCATGGGCGAGGAACGCATCGGTCAGGGCCGCGAGAACGCGCGCGATTATCTAAGGGGCAATCCAAAACTTCTTGCCCGTCTGGAAAAGACCATCCTCGAAAAACATGGCATAGTGAAGACCGTGAAGAAGAACGATGTGTCCGCCGGAAATATTTCTTCTTCCGACAAGACGGCAAAACCTGCAAAGTAGGTAAAGGATCGGGCGTTTGCGTTTTGTCTAATGTATAGCACTTTGGCTGCGCCAGACTTTCCCTTGAAGGGGTGGGTTTGGCGCGGCTTCCTATAAACATGTTTTGGAGAGTTAAATGAATTCATCGGATATACGCGAGGCGTTTCTTGGATATTTTGAAAAAAATGGACATGTGCGGGTGAAGTCGAGTTCGCTCGTTCCCGCAAACGATCCCACGCTGTTTTTTACCAATGCAGGAATGGTACAGTTTAAAGACGTGTTCACGGGAGAGGATAGTCGTTCCTATCAACGCGCATGTTCATCGCAAAAATGCATGCGTGTTTCCGGCAAACACAACGATTTGGAAAACGTTGGTCATACTCCAAGGCATCATACTTTTTTCGAGATGCTGGGCAACTTCAGCTTTGGCGATTATTTCAAGGAGGAGGCTATCGATTTCGGCTGGGGTTTTCTCACCGGGCAGATGGGGCTTGATAAGAATCGTCTGTATGTCACCGTTTTTCGCGACGACGAGGAAGCGGAAAAGTTGTGGGAGAGACATGTCCCCAAAAATCGTATCCTCAGAATGGACGAAAAAGATAATTTCTGGGCGATGGGGGACACCGGGCCGTGCGGGCCATGTTCTGAGATACACTGGGATTTTGGCAAGGGGCCTGTCGCGCAAAGCGATTTCGACAGCGACCGCTTCATGGAAATATGGAATCTCGTTTTTATGCAGTTTAACAAGACAGCCGATGGAAAGATGTCGCCCCTCGCTGCGCCTTCCATAGATACCGGCATGGGGCTTGAGAGGCTTTCAGCCATAATGCAGGGCAAACACAGTAACTGGGAAAGCGATCTCTTCGTTCCAATTATCGACTGTGTGTCCGAAATTTGCGGCAATAGCCACGGTCAATCGCGGGAGATCGATATCTCTCTTCGCGTAATAGCCGATCACATCCGTTGCGCCACGTTTCTCATAGGCGACGGCGTGATACCCTCGAACGAGGGAAGGGGATATGTGCTTCGCAGGATACTGCGGCGGGCCATACGCTACGGGAAACGCCTGGAACAGAACGTGCCATTTCTCACCGAAATCATACCCGTCGTGATAGATGGAATGGGTGCGGCTTACCCTGAGCTTGCAACTCATCAACATTTCATAACCAAGGTTATAGGTGCCGAAGAAGAGCGCTTCTACGAAACGCTCGACAAGGGTCTCGAGCTTTTGAAAAACGAAATGACTGTCGCGGGGTCGAAGATTATCTCTGGAGACGTCGCCTTCAAACTCTACGATACCTTTGGTTTTCCTCTCGATGTCACCCAGATAATTGCTGGTGAAAACGGTTTTTCGGTGGATGAAAATCGTTTTGACGAGATGATGAATGAGCAACGAAAACGCGCGAGAGCGAGCTGGAAAGGTTCTGGCGAGCATGCCGTGGCTGACGTCTATAAGTCTCTGCATTCGCAAGGGATCAGGTCATCCTTTGTCGGGTATTTTGAAAACACTGTTGAATCCGAAATATTGGCAATAGTTTTGGATGGTAAAAGGGTTAGATGTGCCGAGGCCGGAATGGAAGTTTCCTTCGTAACCGTCGAAACGCCCTTTTATGGAGAATCTGGCGGACAGATGGGAGATGTCGGAGTGGCCGTAGCCCCGGGCATAGAGATAGAGATTGTCGGCACTCGAAAGCCGCTCACGGATGTCACGGTACACGATTGCAGAATAATCAAGGGCGAAATATTTCAGGGCACAAAGCTTACCTTGGCCATAGATGTCGAGGCTAGGCAAGCGACGAGATGCAATCATACATCTACGCATCTGTTGCATCGGGCTCTCAGACAGACGCTTGGAGAGCATGTAAAACAGGCGGGCTCGCTCGTGGGCCCCTCGCGCTTTCGTTTCGATTTTTCGCACTTCCAGCAGATGACATCCGAAGAACTTCGCGAGGTTGAAAAACAAGTGAACGAATCCATCCGGAAAAATTTGCCGCTCATCACCTATGAACTTACGTATGACGAGGCTGTGGCGAAAGGGGCACTGGCCTTTTTCGGCGAGAAATATGGTGAAAAGGTCAGAATGATAGATATCTCAGGACATTCCATGGAACTTTGCGGAGGTACCCATGTTTCGATGACCGGTGAAATAGGCATCTTCAAAATACTTTCCGAATCATCTGTTGCTGCAGGGGTGAGAAGAATAGAAGCGCTGACCGCGCAGGGCGCCTTGGATTATATCGAGGCCATGGAAAACTGGAGGATAGAGATAGCTAAAACGCTTAAAGCGCAGCCCTCCGAAGCGGCTGAGAAGATAAAAAAACTGATGGAACGAGTGCGTGCGCTTGAAAAGGATCTCCGGAATGCCATGAGCGGGAGGTCGGAAGGCGGTGATGTGGCCGATCTTGCCTCGCAGGCGAGGGAGATTGCCGGAATTGGGGTGCTTGTAAAGAAGGTGGATGTGCCGGACAGAAAAATGCTGGCTGAACTTGCCGAGAAATATCGCGACAAGCTTCAGGGAGTTGTTTTGCTGGCCGCAGAACTTGACGGCAAGATAGCCCTCGTAGCGGCGGTTCATAAGAGTTTGTCAGGCAAGGTGAGTGCAGGTGATATAGCAAAGAAAACCTCGGAGATCCTGGGCGGCAAGGGCGGCGGCAGGCCGGATTTTGCGCAAGGTGGTGGTGCCGATATCGAACAACTCGATAAAGCCCTGGAATCCGTCTTTGCGATGTTGACTTGATTTGCCTGGATGGATATAGCCGTGCTCCTTTTATTTCTGGAATCATGGAGGAATTTAAAATGGTACAAGCAAACAGATTGAGATCCGGGTCGATGATAATTTTCGATGGCGAACTTTGCAGAATAATGAGCGTCACGCATCTAACTCCCGGGAACCTTCGCGCGATGGTGCAGGCGAAGATGCGTACGCTAAAAAGTGGAACCCAGTTCGAACACAGGTTTCGTGCCACTGAAAACGTGGAAACGGCGTTCCTCGAAGAACACGAAATGCAGTATCTATATGATGATGGCGAGGTCTATCATCTCATGAACACCGAAACCTTCGAACAGATCGCTATGAACCACGAAATGTTCGGCGATGCCATAAAGTACATACTTCCCAATCAGAACGTGAAGGTCACGTTCTACGATGGTAGCCCCGTGGGCATAGATCTTCCACAGACCGTAGTTTTAAAAGTTCTGGAAGCTGAACCTTCCGTAAAAAAACAGACCGCCACCGGTTCATACAAGAAGTGCAAGGTCGAAACCGGTATCGAAGTTCAGGTGCCGGCATTTGTCGATGTCGGTGATTCCATCAAAATCAACACCGATACCGGCGAATATCTTGAACGCGCCTAACTTCTCTTCAAAGGCATTTCTTTAAAAAAAACAACAGACGTAGGGTGGCCGGTTTGAGCTTTCTGGCT
>Ga0351893_10273_pt1 | contig 11748 bp, 7 predicted proteins | sample TotcelFGM3001K15_FD_206765 | JGI IMG/M metagenome (GOLD analysis project Ga0351893, IMG submission 206765) | Enriched cells from coal bed in the Powder River Basin, Montana, United States - Total cells FGM rep3 HSBNCT.FGM.300.1.K15 ...
CTTTCCCCGCGAATCAGCAACGTGCCGCTCGCGCAAGGCCGGATCCCGAACAGCATCAGCGCCAGCAATTCCCGGCGAGCGCAGAAATCGGCTGAATTCCGGGAAAAATGACTGCTAGCAGTGCTGGCATCCCGCAGATTCGCCTTTCCCCCCTTCCAGAAGACAGCGTAATGTGTCATGGTGTGTATATCGGTCGACGGTGTGATTCAATCCCAGACGCTTAAACTCTACAACGGAGTCAGTTCTTTTGATATTGCGACCAAAGTCAGATCCCAGATCGTCTCGTAGAAAACGACGCGACGTCTCAGAGACGGACAGTCCGAAATCTTCGCGCCTCCCGTGGCCACGACGGCATCTTTCCTTCGACCCGTTGGTAAAAGATATCCGCACCCGCGCGGAGCAGCTCCCGGATTCTCGCGGACGCCAGTGCCCGTATTCGGTGGCCGACGCTGTGATGTCCGGCTTCGCCATGTTTTCCTTGAAGGATCCTTCGCTCTTGGCCTTCCAGGAACGTCGCAACGATTTCAATATCAAGTCGCTGTATCTCGTCAACGAGGTGCCCAGCGACACCCAGTGTCGAGAACTGCTCGATGCGCAACAGCCCGACCAGTTTCGGCCGATGTTCAACGATGTCTTCCGTCATTTGCAGCGCGGCAACGCGCTGGAGTCCTATCTTTTCCATGAAGGATATTACCTCCTTACGCTCGACGGCACCGAGTATTTTTCATCGAAGAAGGTTCACTGTCCGTCCTGCCTGTGTCGCCACAACGAGAAGTCGGGTGAGGTGACCTATTATCACCAGTTGCTCGGTGCGGTCATGGTTCATCCGGATTGCAAGGAAGTCATTCCCTTCGCTCCCGAGCCGATCATCAAGCAGGATGGAGACAACAAGAACGACTGCGAACGCAATGCCTCCAAACGGCTGCTGCAGAAGATTCGTCGGGAACACCCCCAGCTTCCGTTGTTGATTGTGGAGGATGCACTGGCCAGCAATGCCCCGCATATCCGACTTCTCCAGGAACTGGATATGCGTTTTCTGCTGGGCGTCAAACCCGACGATCATGAACACCTCTTTGAGTCCTTGCTCGAGGCATACCAACAGGAGCGAGTCACGACGATCACTTGGTACGATGAAGACAGACCGGGCGTTTTCTGCGAGTTGAGCTTCGTCCATGACCTGCCCTTGAACAAGTCGAATGCCGACCTGCGCGTGAACCTGCTGCACTACTCGGAATACGACTCCGACGGTAAGACCCTGAAGCACTTCACGTGGATTACCGATCTCACGATCACCAAAGAGAACGCGTTTCACCTGATGCGCGGCGGACGGGCGCGCTGGAAGATTGAAAACGAAACCTTCAACACGCTCAAGAATCAGGGATACCACTTCGAACACAACTATGGTCACGGCAAAGAGAATCTATCTGTTGCCTTTGCCATGCTGATGATGCTGGCATTTCTCGTGGATCAGACCCAACAGCTCTGCTGTCCCTTATTCCAAGCGGTCTACAAAAAGGCGGGTAGCAAGCGCGCGTTATGGGAGCAGGTGCGTTCGCACTTTTACCATTTCAACTTCCAGTCGATGCTACAACTTCACGAAACGATGCTTTATGACCGGGCCAGGAATCTTCCCCCTCCTCAGCGTTCGCCGGTGTGCTTCGTGAACATTCGCGGAGGGCCGTGAGGCTTCCTCCATCTTCTGTCTGCGGCACCAGACAGACCCTTACTCTGGCGGAACGTAGTGATTTCTCGATCCATCTGCGCTGCCCGTACGCGCGCAGCACTGAGATTCGGGCGGCTCTCGCCGCTTAATGCTTCAAAACTCATATCAGATTGACCATCGCTTCTTGCCTCGCCTGTGAACGTTACCCAAGTTCCGCGGCCAGTTTTGCCCATCGCCGGAGCCACCGCTGAAATCCCGATCCATGTGGCTTCGCCGGGAATTGCTGCTTCTCGCCCAAGTCGATGATTCGTCACGGGCGCTCTTTGGTGATGCGGTCGGCAAGACGACTCTACATGAAGCTCAACGCTTTCATTCTCTAATCAGCGGTAGTCACGAGGTAGACCGAGCGCCAAACGCAGAGCTAGGGAGAGATGACGAGAACGACATTGACTCAGACGTTGAGATTCTGTGTCAGCAGATGTCAGCGTCGGTCCCAACCGAGGAAGAGTCTGATGTTGTTTCATTACCTCGTGAGGACGCCGATGTAGCTTGGGACAAATTCAGCGCGAGTCTCGACGACACAGCAAAGGAAGCGTTCCGCTGGGCAAATGGATTCTGGCGGAACGGGGACATCATCGCGTCGTTCAGTCGAAAATGGGCACAACGTTGGGTTTGCAAACACGCAATCGGGCTCGGATGGACCGCCGAGTTATTCGAGGAGTTTGAAAAGTCGCTTCCATATGATGGAAGGGCGCGTCCTCGAACCGAAAGAATCGGGAAGAAGTACCAGCGAATTGCATTCCATAAGTTCCTGGCGCACATGGCAGACAATGTCCACTACATAGCTGACGAGGGCTATTTTGACACGCCAAAGGCGTCACGATATCGTGGACCGTGGCAACCATGGGAGCGCGATGTAGATCCAACTCATTGGCTGCGCAGAACATCTGATTCTGGTTGGGGCGAATGGAATGCACACGTATGGTGGCGGCCATTTGAGTACAAGTTTGCGCTCGCGTCTGATGATGCGAAAAGGCAATGGTGCGCAGATCCCGGAAATTTGCCGAAGTTTGAACGGTGCATCAAGATCTCCGACGAATCGAAAAACCAATGGTACTCGTTGCGAGGCTTCTCACAATGGCGTGAGAAAGAGATCAGCGGGGACGCTTCGCCTCTGACTCGCGACATTTGGTTCAGAATCAATTCCATAATCGTCACGCAAGAGGATTTTTCTCGCCTGAAACACGAATTAAGAGACAAGGACTACATTTCGCCCGATTTCGTATCATCGACATCGACGGGGCATCAAGTCTATTTGCGCGAATACCCGTGGCATCCGTCGGCGGCGATCCAGGATCAGTTCGCGGAGGATGAAGCATGGGGAGAGATTAAGACGCCTCACGTTGTTCCGTACGCAGAATACGAGTGGGAGCAAGGCAGTGGCGATCAGTCCGCAGACATGAGCCTCGGTCTCTACATGCCCTCGTCGTTTTTGATTGAGAAAATGGTCCTTCGGTTTGATCCAAACCGTTTCGATTGCTGGATGGACAACGGCGGAAAAGAGGTGTTCTTCGATCCCTCGCTTAAGTTTGACGGTCCCAGCTTTGCGCTTTTGCACTGCACGTCGGCCGACAAAGTGCTGGCTGACGAGAACTTGGTGTTGGTGTGGCTGATCGGTGGCAAGAAGATGATTGTTGACAATAGCAGTAGACCAGTGAAGGCGAGAATGGTGTTCAACACCATGCTCTGGACAACGGGAGACGGGGAGATTCACGACGCCAGCCATCATTACATGGAAGGGGCAGAACGAAAGCGACACGCGGGCGCATGAATGGGGATGACGGCACAGCCGCGGTAGCAGATAATTGGCGATCGCGGAAAACAGTGAGATTGACTATCCGCACGCCATTGAACATGATGGGCGCTTGCTCGTCGCCTTCTCTGGCGGCAAGCAGAGCGTGGAGGTCTTGAAAATCCGCCCGGTCGATCTCAAATAGATTTCAAACTGACGTCTCGGGGGTTTTTCCATGAGCAGATTTATGAACAGAATGCTTCTCGGTGGCGCGATGATGGCTACTTTGACGGTATTGAAAATTGTCGGTACGGTAGTGCCGGCTTGGGCGGCTGACAACATGACGCTTGACGGCGAGCTACAGCCCTTTCTCGGGGAGCCCAAGTTTGAAATGCGGCGGTTGTTCGAGGGCGAGCGATTCCCGAACGTGGTCGTCGCGCGCGACGGCACGGTGCTGGCCACCTGGGGCAGCAAGCGGGTTCGCGTCCGCCGCAGCGAAGACGGCGGCAAGACGTGGGGGCCGGAAATTGCGATCGGCGACGGCATCCACGGCGGCGGTGCGATCGTGGACGAAAGGCGCGGCGACGTGTTGGTGTTCACGCACCCCGAGCATCCGCCGCGCGACGGGCAGACGGCGCCGCGCACCGTGTGCTGCAGCACCGATCACGGCAAAACCTGGCAGGAGGCCGAGGCAACTTTTCACAAAGATGTGCAGAGTTTCGTTCCGTCGCTGCATATGATGGAGCACGGCACGACGCTGCTGCGCGGCCCGCACGCCGGGCGGCTGATCCGCCCCGCCCGCGTCTACCGTTCCTCCCCCGAACGCTACGCCATGGCGATCTTCAGCGACGATGCCGGACGAAATTGGCACGCGGGCAAACCGTTCGCTGAACTGGGGACCGGCGAAGCGGCGCTGGTCGAACTGTCCGACGGCCGGTTGCTCGGCACAGCCCGCAAAAGTTACTTCGCCGCAGACGAACCGCTGCGTCACGAGCGGGTGTTTGCCTACAGTGACGATGGCGGTGTGACTTGGCGCGATGCCTTTCATGCCAAGGCGATCCCCGATGGTCCGCGCTATCGTGGCACCGAGCGGCGCGGAGCGAACTACAACGGCCACTTCGGCATGTTCAACGGGCTGACGCGGCTGCCGGTTGCCGGACGCGATATCCTGATCTACAGCAACGCCGATCACGACGGGCACGAGCGCATCCGCATGACGGTCTGGGCCAGCTTCGACGGCGGCAAGAGCTGGCCGGCCAAACGGCTCGTCCACGAAGGACTGAGTGCCTATTCGTCGCTGGCCGCCGGTCGGCCCGGCACGCCGAGCGAAGGCTGGATTTATCTGCAGTTCGAGCACGGCGAAGGCAAGCAGCAGTACGCCGGATGTCAGATCGCCCGCTTCAACCTTGCCTGGCTGCTCGCAGGCGAACCGACCGACGACGGCCGGTTGCCGGATTGGGTTGGCGCTGGCGTGTTCAGTTTGTACCGTTTTCGCCCAATTTTTGCACTGCTGGAACGTGACGGTTTTTGTTCCCCACTGGCCGGTCCGCTTTCTTTGGAGTCACTCATGCCGGTTCCCGGCACCCGGAATGATGAAAATGGTATCATGATGGTAGCTGGGCGTCGCGGTGTACTGGTCATCGCCGCCCCGCCCCGGCGCAAGGTGCCTCCGCTTGTGCGGGGAGGGGGAGATTGTGCGTCTCCTTGTGCCGGATTTTCGGAGCAGTGGGGTGGCTTGACGCCGCTTTGGCTGTGCCTTTCCTTCTCTCAGTTCCTCCAACAGCTATCATGCAAAACGCAAGGCTGCCGCAAAACGAAAGCGGCGTCAAGCCACCGCACTCCAAACGGGCTCAAACCCTGCCAGGAGGTTCTACACAGAACAAAAACAGGATCACGGAGATTGGCCTTGACAAGTACAAATTGAACACGCCAGGTTGGCGCTGTCAGCAAGGCCAGCGTTCGGTAAGAGGTTCGATGCGTAGGCGACGGTGATCCAATCATTCCGTGCAAATGTGAACGGAGCGAAGGGCAGATGCTCGATGAACGGTATTATCTTTCCTAAGACCACTACCTGTACTGCAGAAGCGGCAAGCTGTTCCGCTATGTCAACTACTTCAAGTCGAGCGGCTTTTCGGTGCGCTGCCTGCGAGATTAGTTACCTGGCCAGCGCGCACGAAGTTTTTCCTGGGAGCCAATTACGATGCTTGTGAAAAAACTCTTTATCGCAGCGGCGTTCGCCTCAGCCGGTTTGGCTTCTCTGGCTAACGCCCAATCGTTCCTCGTCGAAAATGGCCAGCCCCGTGCCGAAATCGTCATCGCCGACAATCCGCAGCGCACGGTTCGCCTGGCGGCGCACGATCTGCAAACGTACGTCAAGAAGATGACGGGCGCCCATTTGCCGATTGTCACCGCGCCAACCGGCAACGCCGTCAAGCTGTTCGTCGGCCGCAGCCCGCATGTCGATGAATTGGGCATCACCGCCCAAGGGCTCAAGTGGGGCGCGTACCGGCTCGTTTCCGGCGACGATTGGCTGGTGTTTCTCGGCGACGACACGGAGTTTGTTCCCCGCGATCCGTGGCCTCGCAACAACGGCGGCATCCCGGCGATGCAGCAGCAGTGGCAAGCCAAGACGGGCGCTGTCTGGAGAGTTCCCAACGCCACCATGTGGAAGGACAAAGAGAAGGTGCATGCCTCCGTAGGCTTGCCCGACGCGGCGCCGCCGCCCGGCAAGAGCGAATACTTTGAATTCTGGGCTTACGACGAGCACGGTTCGTTCAACGCCGTGAGCGCTTTCTTGCAGAAGTTGGGCGTTCGCTGGCTGATGCCTGGCGAGTTGGGCGAATTTGTGCCGGAGTTGAAGTCCATCGCGTTGCCGAAATTGGATGAAACGGTGCATCCGGACTTTGAAATCCGCCAGTTCAGCATTCATGGTCCTAGCGAATGGACGCGGTGGGGCATGCGGTTGGGCGTGCGTTATCCCTATGGAATGAATACGGCCCATGGCATGTCGCTGATCGGCCGGCCCGAGATTTACGAGGCCCATCCCGAGTGGTTCGCCATGTACGGCGGCAAGCGGCGTTTCGAGCCCGACAGCAACAACCATTTCTGCTATTCCAACGAAGAACTGTTTCAAGAGACGCTGCGGTTGGTGCGGGCACAATTCGACATTTTCGATTTCGAGGGCGTGTCGGTGATGCCGCCCGATGCGTACACCTCGATCTGCCAATGCCCGCTGTGCGAAGGAAAAAACCAGCCCGAGCGGGGAAACCGCGGTTCGCTTTCGAACCATGTGTGGGATTTCGTCAATCGCGTGGCGAAAGAGATCGCCAAGACGCATCCCGACAAATTGATTTATTGCTGTGCTTACGGTGCCAACAGCCTTGTGCCGACGAATATCGACAAGCTAGAGCCGAACGTCCAGGTGGTAATCGTGGGCGGGCGGCGGCCGAAATCGGGTGCCGAGCAGCAGGCGGAGATTCGGGCGTTTCGCGAAAGCTGGCTGCCCAAGACCGACCGGCCAATTCAAATTTACGAGAATTATCCGCTGACCAGCCGCGGCATGTACCTGCCCTGTTTCATGGCCCGCACCATCGGCAACAGTATCAACGAAACCAAGGGCACCTCGCGGGGCGAAGAGGTTTGGATCAGCCCCAACAAAGAGTTCGACGGCAAGGCGGCATTTAACGCGTTTCAGTATTACTTCACGGCGAAGGCATACTGGGGCGGCAAGCAGCAAGATGCGGGCGCCTTGCTCGACGAATATTGCCGCCTGATGTACGGGCCGGCTGGCGACACCATGCAGCAGTTTTTCGACTATTGCGAACTCAACTGGCAAGACATGGTTTCCGACAAGTCGAAAGTCGATGCCGCCCTGGCCATGTTTGATTCGGCCAAAACCTTGGTGAGCGAATCGAGCCTGGAAGCGAAGCGGCTGGGGCTGATCGACCACTACCTTCGTGGCCTGCGCAGCCGGAGCCTGCAACTGGCCCAAAAGCGCGGCGTGGTGCCCAAGCTGCGGCTGGTGGGCGAGCCGAAAGATATTGTCATCGACGGCAAGCTCGATGAGCCGTTCTGGCAAGCCATCAACGCCGGGTCGACCGGCCGCCTGCGTGAAGTGCAAACGGGAAGCGATCCGACGTTCGCCACCAACATCAAGGTCGCTTGGCAAGGCAGTGACCTTTATTTTGCCGTGCGCTGTGCGGAGCAGCCTGGCGAGCAACCGAATATCACCGCCACCAAGAACGGCGACGCGGCCATGTGGTACGGCGACGCGGTCGAATTTTTGATCGAAACCAATTTGCATTCGTACTACCAGATCGCCGTCAATCCCGCGGGAGCAATCGTCGATTACGATCGCGGGGCCGATAAGAAGTCGTGGGATTCGTGGAGTGCCAAGGCCGAAGTGGCCACGCAAATCGGCGACGGCTATTGGACGATTGAAATTCGCATTCCCGTCACCGAAGACGAGAACGACCCGTTGCACCTGGTGGTGGGCCGCAAACCCTCGGCCAGTCTGCCTTGGCATATCAATGTGTGCCGGCAGCGGGTGCGCGAAAACGGCTCGGAGTTCTCCGCCTTTTCTCCGCCGGGAACCAGCGGCTTTCATCACCCCCTGCGGTTCGCGCACCTGCATGCAGGCTTGTCGCACACGTTTGAAGCCGACGCGAGCGTGAAAACTTTCATGTCGGAATCCGCGGCGGCGGCCAAGCTGCCCAAGGCAGAGTCGATTGCGGCCTTTGTCGCCTTGGCTGAAGGAACCGCCGACATCCAAGGCAAATTGACCGAACGTCAACAATCGCACGCTTTGAAACAGGCTGCGGCGGCGGCCCGTTCGCTCAAGGACTACGAACGGGCCGGCGAGTTGGCAGCCCGCATTCCGATCGAAGCCGAGCGAAAAAACGCATTCATGGCCAACCTGCTGGCCGAACGCAAACCCAAGGAGCTGATCGAGCGCTTCGGCAGCGAGGATCTGGCGAAATGGCCGTTTTGGGCTGCCGGAGAAGGTCACCTCGCCCGGGGGACCGCATACGCCAACGTGGGAGAAAAGGGAAAGGCGGCGGCCGACCTGCAAACCGCGCTCGAGTTCACCACCGACACGCGGACCCGGCTCAAGATTCTCGAACTCATCGGCAATAACCGGTAACGGACCTAGCGCGGCCGCTGGCCGCCTTAAAATGCAGAACCATAGCCCCTGGATGGCGAGCCGCGACGGTGGCCGCACATGGACATCGTCGTACTCGAAGACGGTACGCTCGTGATACCACCCCTGTAAAGGTGCGGTTTTCTCGGAAATTCGCGGGGGGCGGGGTTTGTTGGAGTTCACGCTTTAGCGTGCGCGGCGGGCCATCGCCCGCCGCAGAAGACACGCTAAAGCGTGAACTCCAACGAGGTTAGAACCTTTACAGGGGTACGCTCGTGCCCCATCCATAGACCGTTGGGGGGATAGCACGAGCAGAGGCGAAGAAGAAGGTCACGGGCGCAGTTTTCGGGGAGCGTTTGACGCAACTGGCAACGGCCGCTACGCCGCGGGACTTCGTGTTCATCATTCTGCCCCCACGATTCTGCCAATCGTTCCCTCAAGGAAGCGTCGTTATCCCCTTCGGTTCTCTGGAGTATCTTTGGTTCCTTCTACTGGCGCCGTGCAGGCGAAGCGTCAGGGCAACGAGGACAGTCCCCTGTGGGTTACTGCCGCTGGTCTCCGGCCTTCAACATCCGTTCGACGCGCTCCCGCTCCTTCCTCAGCGCTTCCTCGGGGATGGGCATGGGCGTGAAGTCGGAGCGTTCAAGTTGCTCGTCCGGCGGGATGGTCCGCCAGCGAATGCTGCGGAACCAGACGTTGGCCCCGTGGTCCTGCAACCGGAGGTGGGCGCCGCGCGCGGCCAGGTCGGCCCCGCGGATGCGCAGCAATTCCACTTCCTCCTCCCAGCGCGGGTCGGTGTAGTCGAAGTCGATCACTTTCTCGCCGTTGAGCCAGTGCTGGATGACCGTGCCCAGGCCCACGATGCGGCCCTCGTTCCACCGACCGAAGGGCCGAGTGGCGTCTTTCGAGGGCGCCATGCAGAAGAACAGCGAGGCCGCGCTCTGGCGGGGGTTCTCGCCGTAGGGGCTGTTCGCGTCGTCGAGAATCTGGTACTCGTACTGACCCGGCCGATAGTACACCCCGCTGTTGCAGCCCTTTGACACCTTCCACTCGAAACGCAGCTCGAAGTCGTCGGGCACCTGGGCCACGGTGTAGGTGATGTCGCCTCCACGCTCTTTGCGAAACAGTGTGCCGTCCTCCACTACCCAGTTGCCGTTGTGCTTCCAGCCGGCGTCGGCGCGGCCGTCGAACAGCAGTTGAAAGCCCAGCTTCTGCTCCTCTTCGCTCTGGGTGTTGGGCGTCGAGGGCAAATCGCCGGCGTCGTCGCCCCGCGCGGCGGCGGGAAGCAGGAACAACATGGCCAGGACCACGATGGAAAGGTGCAGCCGGGTGTGTGGATTCGAACGCAAGTTCGTCATCGGTATGTCCTTGTCGATGGATGCAGAAACGTCCTCACCGTCGGGCGAGCCGTTCTTGGCAACGGTCGCGGATACCTTTACCCCCAGTTCTTGCGCCGGGGCGGGCGGATCAGTGCCTCGGCCTCCGGGCAGTTCTTCGCCCGCATGGCAGGCCCGTCCCACTGGAGCGTCTCGCCAACCCGATAGGCCAGCACGCCGGCCAGGATCACCTCGGTCAGGATGGCGCCGTACTGGAAGTCGGAAAGCGTCTTGCCGCGTCCCTTGCAGGCCTCGGTCCATTCGACGTAATGGCTGGCCGGCCGCGGAAGAGTCGGCTCGGGCAGTTCGACGCCGGCAAACGCCTCGGTCGGCTCGAGGCGGGTGGCGCCTCCGCGGAAATTGTAGATCAGCCGTCCGCGCTCGCCGATCACCATCACGCCGTCGTTGACCCCATCGATCACCTCGCCGACCGGCGCCAGTTCGCCGTCGCACCAAACGACCTCGAGCGGCGTCCCGCCTTCCTCGCGCTCGAACTGGTAGCGGACCATCATCCGCTTCGGCGCGACGTGCGGGTGCGGCGGCGGCCCCTCGGTTTCGATGCGCACCGGATACCGCAGGCCCAGCCCCCAGTAGGGCGCGTCGAGAATATGGCAACCCATGTCGGCAAAGTTCCCCGAGCCGAGGCCCCAGAAGACGCGCCAGCCGAACGGATGGTATAGCGGATGGTACGGCCGCTCGGGCGCCGGGCCCAGCCACAGGTTCCAGTCCAGGTAGTCGGGTACGGGCGGCGTGTCGGTCGGCAACTCGCCGCCCGAGTTCCGCAGCACCTTGTGGCACACGGTGATCACTTTCTCCACGCTGCCGAGCACGCCCGCCTTGAGCAACTCGACCACCCTCCGCAGATGCTCGGTCGCGTGCATTTGGTTGCCCATCTGGGTGACCACGTCGGTTCGGGCGGCCGTCTCGGCCATGGCCCGAGAATCAGCGATCGAGTTGGCCAGCGGCTTTTCGCAGTAGACGTGCTTGCCCAATTCCATGGCCGGCAGGCTGACCGCCACGTGCGTGTGGTCAGGCGTGCTGACCACGATCGCGTCGATGTCTTGCTGTTCGAGCATTCGCCGAAAGTCGGCGTACTTCCGCGCGTCGGGGTATTGCTCCCCGGCCTCGGCCAAACGTCGCTGGTCGACGTCGCACAGGGCGACGATGTTCTCGGTTCGGGCGATGGTGTTCATGTTTCCGCGCCCCTTGCCGCCGGTGCCCACCACGGCGACGTTCAGCTTCTCGTTGGCCGATTGGCCCGCCGCGGCGCGGTGCGGCCCTTTCCAGACCCAAGCCCCAACCCCGGCTGCAGCGGCCGCGCCGAGGAAACGTCGTCGTGTCGTTCGCATGGTCATGGTGAACCTCCAGAAAACGACTGCTCGATGACGGCGACTACGGCGCTGTGGTCACCCGCCACTGGTGCATGTTCGTCTTGGCCCCGGAATAGCTGACGTCGGCATGGATCAGAAGCCTTTCCGGTGTCTCGGGATTGTATTTGCCGATAATTTCGTTGGCGGAATAGCAGTCACCTCCGCCGGAAGTCTGTAGCCTGCTCATCAGCACAATCCCCTCGTCCCAATGGATGCCATCCCGTGACGAAAGCTGATGATAACCGAAGAGGCAACGTAAGGAAACCGTGTAGAAGCACGTGGACATGGAATACGGAGCGAACGATGGGCTGGCCTTCGACACGGTCATTCCGGATCTTGCCCGGTTCGAACAGTCCGTCACCATTGGGTCCCCATCACCCTCTACGCGCCCACCAGCCTTGAAGCCG
>Ga0351893_10276_pt1 | contig 11582 bp, 9 predicted proteins | sample TotcelFGM3001K15_FD_206765 | JGI IMG/M metagenome (GOLD analysis project Ga0351893, IMG submission 206765) | Enriched cells from coal bed in the Powder River Basin, Montana, United States - Total cells FGM rep3 HSBNCT.FGM.300.1.K15 ...
CAATAATGAGACACTTTTTCAGGGTGTATATATTGGGGAGATTTTATCTAAAGTGAAGCAAAGCAAAGGACACCGCAGAGGCGCGGAGGCTCGGAGTAGTCTTTTCCGGGCGCGGCAGCGCCCCCCCATCCTGCCAATCCTGCCCATCCTGTTAGGAACAACAATTTTCAGCAGCACCCAACCCCCTATCCGTCCCACATACCCAAAAAGGACACCACGGAGACGCAGAGTCGCGGAGACGTCTTTCAGGGCGCGGCGTCGCGCCCCCCATCCTGCCTATCCTGCCCATCCCGTTAGGAACAACAATCCTCAGCAGCACCCAACCCCCTGCCGTCCCGCATACCAAAAAAGGACACCGCGCAACGCCAAAAAGCAATCCGGATGTGGTACAATACAATCAAAGAAAAAACAGGGCCGGTAAAATATGGAGATTGAAAATGCAGCGAAACACAGGGACTGGCAACGCGTCCCACAGCGTGCCTGTCCACTGTTTTCGCGGACGTGGGGCACATGAAAAACGGTGGCTGTCCCAATACTGTTCACTTAAGCTTGACAAATCCAAAAAAGTGCGCTATTCTTGTACTCAACAAGAGCAAGGAGGCGTGTTATGGCGCGAACAGCGGATGTGTTGCCGCAAGGGGTTCGGATAACCGACCACATAAGCCTCGGGGTGATAGCAAGGGCTTTTCCCCGGCAACAGGTGGAAGCGGTGCTGGACGAGTGCGGCAAGGCCAGCAAGAGGAAGCGGGATTTTCCGGCGCAGGTGGTTGTTTATTATGTGATCGCGCTGGCGCTGTACATGAATGTCGCCTACAAGGAAGTGCTGCGCTGCCTGCTTGAGGGCGTGAAGTGGATGCTGGGTCCCGATACGAGGGTTAGTGTGCCGGGCAAGTCCGGCATATCGCAGGCGCGCGCGCGGCTTGGAAGCGATGTGATGGCAAAACTGCATGACGATGTTGTCGCGCCCATCGCGGTGCGGGGCAAAGGGCGCACCACGCGCGGCGCTTGGTACCGGCAGTGGCGTCTCGTGTCCATCGACGGCAGCACCTTGGATGTGGCTGATGAAAAAGAAAATGCCGCGGCCTTTGGAAGGCCCGGAGGATACGGCGGTGAAGGGGCGTATCCCCAAATCCGTTTCGTGGCGCTGGTGGAAAACGGAACGCATGTGCTGTTTGGCGCGCGCATGGGCGGATACCATACAGGCGAGACGGTGCTGGCGCGCGAAACGCTGTGCTTTCTCAAACCAGAAATGCTGTGTATTGCCGACCGCGGGTTTTTCAGCTTTTCATTGTGGCGCCAGGCGCAGAGCACGGATGCCGAGTTGTTGTGGAGGATGAAAAAAAATTCAAAGCTTCCCTGTGAAAAGCGATTCCGCGACGGCTCGTTCCTCAGCAGAGTCTATGCTTCGCAAGACACGAAACACACCGGGCAAAGCGTGGTTGTGCGAGTCATTGAATACACGCTTGACGGTGTGGCCGGCGCGGAGCCGGTCTACCGCCTGATAACGACAATTCTTGACCCCGTCCGGGCGCCTGCCAGGGAGCTTGCCGCGCTTTATCATGAGCGGTGGGAGATCGAAAACGCATTTGACGAGTTCAAGACGCATCTTCGCGGCAACAGGATTGTGCTGCGCAGCAAACGGCCCGATCTTGTGCGCCAGGAATTTTATGGCTTCATCATGGCGCATTACGCAATCCGGGGCATTATGCACGAGGCGGCGCTCAAAGTGGATGAAGATCCCGACAAGCTATCGTATGTGCACGCCGTGCGCGTGATTCGGCGCAAAATGGCGGCCACGGCCGCCATTTCCCCCCTGTGACCTTGCGGCATTTCACAACGCGGTTCTGGATGAAATATTAGAGGAAAGAACGGTATCAAGCAGGGGCCGGCAAAAGCCAAGGGGTGTCAAAAGGAGAATCAGCAACTGGCCGTCAATTCGAAAGTGCTCAACGCAACAGCCCTGTTTTCTCAGCTATCCTGTGGTGAGAATAATTAAGTGAACAGTATTGGTGGCTGTCCCTGAATTTCCGCTCGCAAACGCCCTTTTGCCCACAACGCTAAAAGCTTTCCCATGCACTTTATGATGTGTGCATGTGGCAGGTTGGAGCTTTTGGATCCTTATTGTAATTGAAAAGAATTCCCCGGAGCTTGCTCCGGGGTTGGCAAGCAGTACCGCAAGTAAGCCGAATCTTCCTCCAGACGTCATTGCGAGGAACGTAGTGACGTGGCAATCTCAACAAGGAACGCAAGGCTTCTGAGCGACTTTCATGCAAACAAGAAACTTCTTGAGATTGCCATGTCGGCCCTCCTGGCCTCCTCGCAATCACACCTCGCGAGATGTCACGATACCTCGGACTTGAGTCCGGGTTTGTTGAGTGGCATTTATTCTGTCAACAATCAATCTTTAAATTGCATGCAGGCTGATGATAATTGAAAATGCTCTAAAGTTTACCATTGTTCTCCTTCGGGGTGTTTATGGCCTATTAATTTGTATTAATACATTTTTATTAGGAAAAGTTGAATTAGGGCTTATGGGATGGTAAAATGATTCGACAAGCGGGAGGAAGGCATGGAACAGATGCGCGAGCGCGTGATTGTGGCATTGGATGCGCCGGGCCGGGATCAGGCTCTGCGCCTTGTGGAGGCCATCGGCGACCACGGCGTTTTTTACAAGGTGGGCCTGGAGCTTTATATCGCGGCAGGCGATGCTGTGCTGGCTGATTTGCGCGCTGCTGGCAAGAAGGTGTTCCTGGACCTCAAGCTGTTTGATATTCCCAACACGGTCAGGGGTGCGGCGGGGTGTGTGGCGGGCAAGGGCGCGGCCCTGGCCACGGTGCATGCGCTGGGCGGCGCTGCCATGATGCGCGCGGCGCGCGAAGGTGCGGATGCGGCCGGCGGCCAAACCAGGCTGCTGGGCGTGACCATCCTTACCAGCCTGGATGAGGAGACCCTGCGATCCGAGCTTCATATCCAGCGCTCGATTCCGTTCCTTGTGCCGGACCTCGCCTTGCGCGCGCGTGCTGCGGGCCTGGACGGGGTGGTGGCGTCGGGCCTGGAGCTGCCGCTTCTGCGCGAGCGCCTGGGCGACGAGTTTTTGATTGTGACGCCGGGCATCCGGCCCGCGGGCGGGGATGTCGCGGATCAGAAACGGGTGCTCACGCCGCGCCAGGCTTTCGAGCGCGGCGCGTCCTATATCGTGGTGGGCCGTCCCATCACGGGCGCGCCCGACCCGCGCGCGGCGTTTCTTGATATCGTGGAACAGGCCGGGGGCTGACACGCCGGCGGGGCGCTTTTTCTTGCTTATCAACCACCTGTAGAAGGGGTTTGCCATGTCCGAAGCGCATGACCGCGCTACACACCACTACAACCTGGGCGTGCAGTACGAGCGCGAAAAGAACCTGGAAAAGGCCGCGGCCGAGTATCGCCGCGCGCTTAAGGAAGATTCGCAGTTTCCCTATCCCTACAGGGCCCTGGGTGAGTTGCTGTATCGCGACGGCAATCTGGAACAGGCGCACGCGGCCCTCAAGAAGGCCCTGGCCCTGGACCCGGAGTGGGTGGATGTCATCGCCCTGCTGGCCCAGATTCTTTATGACCTCGGGGACGTGGAAGAGGCTGTGGCGCACCAGGAGCGCGCCCTGCGCGTGCAGCCGGATAACATTGCGTTCAACACGGCGTACGGCCGCATGCTCATTACCGCGGAGCGATTTGAAGATGCGGTGTCCGTGCTGGAAAAGGCTTTGCAGATGGATCCGGAAAACCTGCTCGTGCACCACAACCTGGGCGTGGCGTACGGCAAGCGGGCCATGGCGTTTCTGGATGAGTCCCTGGAGCACTGGCGCGCGGCGCGGCGCTTGAGCCCGGACGACGCCGCGGTGTGCCGCAACCTGGGCATTGCGTGTTTCCATCGCGGCCAGTTGGACCAAGCATCGGCCGCGTTCCGCGACGCCCTGGCGCGCAACCCCGACGATGCCGTGGCCGCCCGTTTTCTCAAGTTCTCGGAAAGTGTGAACCGCCTTGGATAGCATCACGAAAAATTCTTTCGCCAAGATCAACCTTTTCCTTGAAATCAGGGGAAAGCGAAGCGACGGCTATCATGATATTGAGTCCCTGTACCAGGAAATCAGTTTCGCGGATGAGATTGCCATGCGCCGCACGCAGAGCGAGTATTCGGTGCTGCGGTGCAACAACACGCGGTTGCCGTTTGGCAAGCGCAACCTGTGCATCAAGGCGTGCGACATGTTGCGGGAGGCCGCGGGCTGGGAAGGCACCGTGGAGATCAGCCTGATCAAGAAAGTGCCCCTGGGCTCGGGCCTGGGCGGAGGCAGCAGCAACGCGGCCAATGTGATCGCCGGTCTCAATGACCTGTATTCCCTGGGCCTGGACAAAGCGGCCATGGCGGATATCGGCCTGGACGTGGGTTCGGACGTGCCGTTCTTCATTTACGGCGGAACGGCCATCGGGCGCGGCCGCGGCGAGGTGATTACGCCTTTGCCGCGTTTGCCCAAGCCCCTGTGGCTGGTGCTGGTCAAGCCGCGCAAAATTTCCGTGTCCACGGGCAGCGCCTACCAGTGGGTGAGCGCACACCACGGGGACCGGGTTCTGGACGATGCGGAGCTGGAGAAAAAGCTTGCGGCCGGGGATATGCAGTATCTTCTCGACCTGGTGTATAACGCGTTTGAACCTGTGATTATGAAAAAGTATCCCATCCTTGAAAACTACAAGCGGGACCTGCAAGAGGCCGGCTGCCTGCGCGTTGGCATGTCCGGAAGCGGGTCCACGTTTTTCGGCCTGTGCGAGAATGAAGCCGCGGCGCGCGCTGCGGCCTCAGTATTTGAGGGGCGCGAGGATTTGTCGCTGGCCGGTGCATTCCACACTATCTGATATGACGCAGAATTCCACACAAAAGATGAGTTCAAAAACCCGCGCCCGCGTTGGCCGCGTGGTTGTGCTGGGCGCCACGGGGTCGGTGGGCGCCACCACCATGGACGTGCTGCGGCAGTCCCGGGACAGTTTGCGTGTGGCGGGTCTGGCCGCGCGCCGCGCGCGCAGCGAGTTCGCGGATCTGGTGTGCGAGTTCGCGCCGGATCTGGTCAGCGTGGGAACGGCTGCGGATGCGGCGCGCCTGCGCACCCTGTGCAAAAAAGCGGGCATGAAAAACCCGCCGGAAATCGTATCCGGGGTTGATGGCTTGTGCCGCGTGGCGAGCATGCCCGGCGCTGACAGGGTTGTGAATGTGCTGGGCGGCAGCGCGGGCCTGCGCCCCAGCCTGGCCGCGCTCGAGGCGGGCAAAACCCTGCTCACCGCGAACAAGGAATCCCTGGTTGCGGCCGGGGAGCTGATCATGGACACGGCGCGGCGCCGCCATGCGGACATCCTGCCTCTGGACAGTGAGCATTCCGCGATTTTTCAGTGCCTGCGCGGTGAGAACCCGGCCACGGTGCGCCGCGTGATTCTCACTGCGTCCGGGGGTCCGTTCCTGCGGCGCAAATCCCTGCGCGGCATCACTCCGGCTCAGGCGCTTAAGCACCCGCGCTGGATTATGGGGCCAAAAGTCACCGTGGATTCGGCCACGCTCATGAACAAGGGCCTTGAGATCATCGAGGCCGCGCGCCTGTTTGGCCTGCGTTCCGACCAGGTGCATGTGGTGATACATCCGCAGTCCGTGGTGCATTCCATGGTGGAATTCTGCGACGGCAGCATCATCGCGCAACTGGGCGCGCCGGACATGCGCACCCCCGTGGCCTATGCCCTGCATTACCCGCAGCGTGCGTTCACGGGTGGCGAGAAATGGCTGAGCCTGTCCGCGTTGAGCAACCTCACATTCGAGGAGCCGGATACGGAGCGGTTCCCGTGCATGGAGCTTGCGCGCGCGGCCCTGGAGCAGGGCGGGGCATTGCCCGCGGCTTTGTCCGCAGCCGATGAGATTGCGGTGCAGGCGTTTGCGGATGAAAAAATTGCATTTACGGATATTCCTCTTATTATCGAAGCCGCGCTTGAAAATGCGCGCAACCGGGATGCGGGTGTGCCCGCGAGCCTGGAACATGTGCTGGCCGCGGATGCCGCGGCCCGCCGCGCCGCGCGCCGCGCTGTGCGCGCCCTGACACGTTGAGGAGGTGTTTCAAACTGCCGGGATCCAGCACGAAGAATCCAAACCAGATTAAAACGACTCTGTTCATGGCCACCTCTCTGGCCACGGTTTTCCTCGCTATCGTCCTGCTTTTTTTGTTTACGAAACATGCGAAGCAGTCCCGCGAGTTTAACGAGTACCGGCAACGAATAGAGGAACAGAAAAAGAATAGCCGGGTGTTGTCCGAAGTGCCGCACGGCAGTGTGCGCCTGGATGAGAAGCGCAACCGCCTTGTGGGCAAGGCCGAGGACTACACATTCGTTTACACCGTGGACCCGCGGCTGCAGAACAAGGCCGAGGAAGCGCTCAGAGCGTTCGGCGAAAAGCACAGTCTGAGCGGCGAGGAGTACGCCGGGTCCATTGTGGGCGTGGACGCGTCCACGGGCGCGATCATGGTCATGGCGTCGTTCGAGAGCCGCCGCGCGGGCTATTTTGCGGCTAATCCGTGGTCCGGGCTTCTGGACCCCATGGCGCGCAACAGTGTGTTTCCCATGGCGTCCATTCAGAAGATTATTACCGCGGCCGCGGCCGTGGGCACAGGCGTGGCCACGCCCGAAACCGTGGATGTGTGCCGCGGCGCCCTGAACGTGGGGGGCCGCACCATCGCCAGTTACACGGGCACGTCCATGGGCAAGATGTCCCTGGGCCAGGCCATGGCCACGTCATGCAACACTATTTTCGGGCAGTTGGCCCTGGATATGACGCGCGACAAGCTGGAGGATTACTACAGCAAATTCATGTTCAACCGCCGCCTGGAGTTTGACCTGCCCATGGTGGAGAGCGTGTTTACGATTGAGCCCGAGGATTATGCGCTGGCCGAAGCCGGGTCAGGGCTGGCGGGTGCGCGCGTGTCGCCTCTGCATGTGGCGCTGGTGTCGGCGTCCGTGAAAAACCACGGCGTGATGATGCGCCCTTACCTGATTGATCGCATTGAGCGCGGCGGCAAAGTGGTGCAGGAAACAGAGCATGAAGTTTTGAGCGAGCCCATGACCAAGGACACGGCGGGCAAAGTGTCCCAGATCATGGAAGGCACCATCGAGCAGGGCGGCACGGGATATAATGGATTTGGGAAGCCCATGCTGGACCAGGGGCTGAGGCGCGATGTGCCGGCCAAGACAGGCACCGTGTTCGGCGCGTGCAAGACCATGAAGGTCACGTGGTTTGTGGGTTTCGTAGCCGACGGGCCGCCGGATATGGCGTTTGCCGTGCTGCTCAATACGCGCCTCGGCGTGAACCTGCACGCCACGGAACTTGCGTGGGATTTTTTTGAAACTGTGTTTCATGATAAGAAAATTCAAAAACATGACCGCTAATCAGAAAGCCATTGCTATTGCCGCCGCTATGGTGGTTTTTACGCTTATGGCCGTGGCGGCCGGGAAATTCGTATCCCTGTTTTCCGCCAGCGGCAGCAATGCGGGCGGCCCGTCGTGGGAAACCGATGGCGCGTGCGTGGCCCTGTCTCTGGAGGATGTGGATGCGGGCTTCGCCCAGATCGGCATGGACCGGCTGCTCATGTGCGGGGCTGAGGAACGGCGCGCTGTGCAACTGCACGCGTCCCTTAAGGACATGGCCGGGGCGCGCGACGATTTTTCGACCATTGTGCGCGACTGGCGCCCCGCCCTGGAAACGCTCTTTGAAAAGGAACCGGGGTTGAATCCGGACGCGTCCGAAGTCCGGGTCATGGCTCTGCAACGGTTCCTCAACAAGCACCCCGGCGGCTACTACGCGCAACTCGCCACATACATGCTGGCCCTGTACTACTACGAGGCCGGTTACGCCGCGGAAACCATGAAGGTGCTGGACAACGCCGGGCGCATGCCCGCCGTGGAAGCCTACGCGGCCGTGCTCTACTCCCGGGCCGCGCTGCGTCTGGAGCAGTACGGCGCCGTGGGCCGCAAGGCCGGGGAGACTCTGGCCGCGCACCCGGGTTCGCGCGCCGCCTATGAGATGGTATTGCTTTCCGCCGAAGCCGTGTACCGGCAGGGCAACAGCGATTCCGCGCTCGAAATGCTGCGCGCCGCGGCATCGGATGAAGACGCCCCGCCCGTTTCCCGGGGGCGCGCGTACGCGGCCATGGCGCGCATGTACAGCCTGCTGGGCCGGCCCGACATGGCCGCGCGCGCCCTGGTGCGCATCGGCGCCGATTACCCGCGCACGGATCTGAATCTCGATTTCGCAACTCTGGCCGCACAGTATGCCGGGGGCGCTTTGCCTGCATCGGTTTCGGATGACGACCGCCTGGCCCTGGGCAATTTCCTGATGCAAAAAGAACAGTTCGCGGCCGCGGCCGATATTCTGGGCAAAGGGCTGCCCCAGAGCGCGGGCGCCCAAGTGCTCACGGTTATCGCGGAAGCATCGTATCGCCTGGGCCGCTATACCGATGCCGTGGGCTACCTGGAAAAGGCGCGTGCGCGCGCCCGGAACGGCGCCGAGGCCAGCCGCGCGTGCGCGTTCCTGGGCATGGCCCTGCGCAAGCGCAACAACTCCCGGCGCAATGATCTGAATGTTGCTAAAAAGGAATTGGAATCGTGCGCGGGCAAATATTCTGAAAACCGGGGCCTTATGTATCAGGCCCTGGCCGATCTGTATGACGCCATGGACAGTCCCGTGTCCGCTGTGAATGCGCTGGAAAAGATGGCGCAGGCGGACCCCGGCCTCAGCGAGGAGCACATGCACCGCCTGGGCCGGCATTATTTGCTGAACGGCAACAGCGCCGCCGCATACAAGGTTTTTGACGCCCTGGTGCGCAGCATCCCGCACGGCAAGTTTTCGGATGACGCCGCATTCTGGGCCGCCCGCATCGCCATGCGCGCGGGCCGTTCTTCGGAAGCCGTGGAGCGGTTTCACGCCCTGCGCCGCGATTATCCGTATTCATATTTCGCGAACCGCGCGTCCGATTACCTGCGCCAGCTTGGCGCCGAGCCGCAACCCGACTGGCGCAATGGCGCGGGCGCGCCGCAATTTCCCACGATCCGATCCGAGGCCGTGCGCTACGGGTATGCGTTTATGGAAATGGGCTATGACGGCATGGCCCGCGCCGAATTCGGTCTGGCGCTGAGCCGCGGCGGAGATGAAGCCGACGCCGCGGGCGTGGGCATGGCGCGCATGCTGCGCAGCCGCGGAACCATGATCCCGTCGGTCAAGGCCATCGAGCTGCGCGTGATGCACAACCCGGCGTTTCATAACCTGGCCATGAATCATCCGGCATATCGCGAACTGCTGTATCCCACGCTGTATCTTGACGCCGTGGAGCGTGCGGCCGCGGCGAACAACGCGCCCGCGGCCCTGGCTTTGGCGGTTATCCGCCAGGAAAGCCGGTTCGAGGCCACAGCCACGTCCCACTCCAACGCCAAGGGCCTCATGCAGATTATCCCTTCCACAGGCAAGTGGATCGCGGACAAGCGCGGCATCAGCGGCTTTGCCGTGGACCAGCTTTATGAAGTCCAGCGCAATGTGGATTTTGGCAATTGGTACATCCGCGAGATGCTGGACAAGAACGGCGGGGACAAGCACCTGGCCGTGGCCGCTTACAACGGCGGGCCGGGCAATGTGCGCAAGTGGACGGGCCAGAACGACACGTCCGATATCGACCTGTTCACAGAATTTATTCCGCGCACTGAAACCCGGGATTATGTGACCAAGGTCATGCACAACTGGTATGTGTACGATTATCTTTTAAACAATTAACGGATATCTGCTATAATAAACGTTGTCGCAACAGGCGCGGAGAATTATTTCATGACACTATTTGTCAGCAGTTATAAGAGGGCGCCATATCTGGTTCTTGAGCCTCAGGGCCGCATCGGGGGCAAATCGTCCTCGGATTTTTACACGCGGGTCAAGGGCATTTTGGCGGATGCGCCCGAGGGCGACGTGATTTTAAATCTGGGGCATGTGGATTTTATCGACAGTTCCGGGCTGGGCGCGCTCGTGGCCATTAACTCGCATCTGGCGCGCCATGAGCGGCGCCTTGTTCTGGCGGGTGTTATGGATAATCTGCTGGGCCTGCTAAAAATAACCAACCTGTATTCCATTCTCACCATTGTTAATTCGGTAGACGATGCATTTGATTGACACCCAATTAAAACGTTTCCCCGTTGCCGCGCTGCTTGTGTTGCTGCTTGCCGCATTGTGTGGTGTTGCGCAGGCGGCATCCGTATCCGAAGTGCGCGGCGCAGCGCATGTCAAGGTGCCGGATTCCGAATGGTTCCCATGCACCGAAACGCTGGGTGTGAAGAACCGCATGAGCCTGCGCACGGGACGCAACGGCCGCATCGTGGTGCGTTTTGGCGGTGATTCGTTGGTGATCATCAGGGCGCAGAGCGAGGTGTTTGTGGAGAATGCGCCCGGAGAAATTCTTGTGCGTGAGGACGCCGTGCACCTTGTCATGGAACAGGGCGAAGTGGTTGTGATCAACCGGCGCGAGGGCCGCAAGTTCGAGTTTCGCATCTCCACGCCGGCCGCGTCCATATCCGTGCAGAAAGGCGTGCTCACGGTGTCCGCAAGCAAGGCGGAGGGCTCCCTTGCCGGTGTGGCGCAGGGCCATGCATGCGTACAGGCCAAAGGCAAGTCTGTGTGCATGGACGCATTGCAGAGTTCGCGCATTCCCCTCAAAAAAGCGCCGGCCGCAGCCGTGTCCGCGGGCCCGCAGCTTCTGGCCCTGTGGCGCGAGGAGGGGCTGTTGCCGACAGAGTCCGACGGCACGCTCCTGCTGCGCGTAACCCGGCCCGAGAGCGGCAAGGCCGTGAACCGCTCGCCGGTCAAGGTTGTGGGCGCCACCCGGCCGGGCGCCACGCTCACCATCAACGGCAAACCCGTGCCCGTGCAGTCCGGCGGAGGGTTTTCCGCGGATGTGCCCCTGTCCGAAGGGGATAACACCATCGCCGTGGCGGCCCGCCAGGGCGAGGAACGCGCGAGCGTGGCCGTGACTGTTATTTTGGATACTGCGCCGCCTCTGCTCACCGTGAGCCAGCCCGTGGATTATTTCGACCCGTCCCTGTTTGGCGCCTGCGACAGCCGCAAATGCTATATCCAGGTGTTCGGCCTCACCGAGCCCGCGGTCACGCTCACCATCAACCGCATCGACGTGAGTTCCTACGTGGAGGAGGACGGCAGTTTCTTTATCACGGATTTCCCCCTGTCCCGCACGGAATCCGTGCTTCGCGTAGAAGCAATCGACGCCTCGGGGCAGAAGTCCACGCAGGCGATCACCGTGTCCGAGCCCGTGGATTCCGATGGAGACCTGCGCCCCGATTCCCTGGACATGTGTCCCATGGATCCCACGTGCCAGTAAGCACTTTGTTCCTATGAATGAACCCGCCGCCGACACACAACCCCAAAAGCAACTGCGCAGGAAGTTTCGCCCCGGCCCGTCCGGAAAAAAGAGTATTTACCTGACGTACAAGCCCGTGCGCCGGGGTGTGGCCGCGCCGTCCAATCCCCTGTTCCGATACCA
>Ga0351893_10278_pt1 | contig 11543 bp, 7 predicted proteins | sample TotcelFGM3001K15_FD_206765 | JGI IMG/M metagenome (GOLD analysis project Ga0351893, IMG submission 206765) | Enriched cells from coal bed in the Powder River Basin, Montana, United States - Total cells FGM rep3 HSBNCT.FGM.300.1.K15 ...
GCCATAGCGTCATTTATTTTTCGTTTTCATTTATTTTTGAATCCTGATATTACTCCTGCAACAATAGGATCTTTATAACCACAGATTAAAAACAATTCTTTTGTCGCAAAATATATATAAACTTGCGACATCATTAAAAGGTAACTCAAGATATGGAAAGTAAGATTCTCGTGAATCCTTTTTTTTAACACATTAATCAGCAGCATTACGGAATAAAAAACGGATTCCATCTTAAAGGATTTAGTGCAAGGTGCAAGTATATATCTATATATAGCTTGCACCTTGCACTAATCATATTGTACTGAAATAACAAGTTTCGGAAATTCTAAAAAGAAGAGTAATTTTGAACCTAGAAAAACACGTTCTTTTAGGTATTGAACCCACAGATAAAGCGACAACAATTTCCGTGACCAATTCATGACCTATTGAAATTCAAAAATTCTAACACATTTATATTGCGTTTGTTATAGTGGATGGTTCAGAATCCAGCTGGGGAGCAAAAACAAAGAGATTTTGAGCGTAGCGAAAAAACTGTTTTTGTGTGGGTAAGTAAAAAGATACCGGGTCCGACGAAGCAGCAAAGCTGCTGAGTCACGACAGCTGGATCACAAAAATTCAATCCTGTAGTAATAAATCCAATATTTTTAGTTTTAATTCCAAACTAAAAGATTACATTTGACACCGAAATGGAGAGTCCTGCATCACAACAACAAAAAGTCAGTTTGGATGACAAAGAGTTTGTTTCCGGAGTAAATCAAAGAACTCCGGACTCATTCAGGAAATTGTACTCTTCGCTGGACAAACCACTGATAAGATTCTCAAATAAATATCTAAACTGCACCCCGGATGCAGAAGATGTCGTTCACGATGTCTTTATCCAGTTCTGGCAAAGTAAATACACCTTCACCGATATTAAGTCCATAAGATCATTCCTTTTTACGGCAACAAAGAACAGATCTCTCAACTATCTTAAAAGAAGGAGAAGAGTTGTCAATAATATCGCATTTCTGGAGTTTGAAGCTGCAGATGATAGACCTTCCAATTTCTTTGACCTGAACTACGAGATAAAGGCTCTCTTTGACACATCATTAGGACAACTCCCGGCAGAGTGTAAAAAGATAATGAACTCCTTTATAGAGGGGCTCAACTCACTGGAGATTGCCATCCGTTACAAGTTGGCACCAAGTACTGTAAGGGCACAAAAAAGAAGAGGAATAGAGTTAGTACGCACTTTTTTCAACCGCCGTTTATCGTCTCAATTATTCTCTCGTTATTAATAATCATCATCCCGTGTCTGTCATTTGAGATTCCATCCTCCAGAATATAGGGATATGTGGGAACTTTACCCTTAAGAACAGAGGGCAGATATTTGAACACAATGTTGCTACAACTCTCTTTGAGCTTTATCCCCGCCTCCATTATATGGGTCGAAACAATAAACGCACACTCGTGAATCTTTGAAAAAGATTCTGTTATAGCAACAGTTGCATCATAAGCATCCTTGACATTGGTTCCCTTAAAGAGTTCGTCAAAAATCACTATCAAATTCTTCCCCGAGGCAACCTCTGTTGCAATCTTCTTAACCCTCACAACCTCTGCATAAAAGTGGCTGTAACCCATATTGAGATTGTCGGGTACATTTATGGATGTGTATATTCCATTGCAAACATTGAATTCCATCCATTTTGCCGCAACCGGAAAGCCCATATGAGCAAGATAGATACATATTCCGAAAGATTTCATCAGAGTTGATTTACCTGCCATATTTGCCCCGGTTAAGAACAACACATTGTTCTCGTAACTAAGGTTTAGATTGTTTGCAACTGCTGCCGGTACACAGGGGTGGTAAAGTCCTTTGATATCAATGTTAAGCTCACGGCTATCATTAGCAACAGCAAAAACATATCCCCTCTTTTTACCCACACCCGATACAGATACATATAGATCCAGATAGTTCATATAGAGCATCAGCTCTTTTAACTGTGAGGAGATTGAATATCTCATCCGGTGATCGCTCCAGGCAAACCTGGTAAAACTTATCTCGTTTGATGGGTCAAAGGTGTATATCCAGCTTAATTTCTTATCTTCTAATATCTTAAGAGCATTTACAACATAAGTGTGGTAGGGATTTGAACCGGAGAGCTTAGATATCTCTTTTACATAACCCTTAAGTTTTTTTATTACAGTAACAGCACATAGAACTCCTTCTACAAGAGTATCATACTCTTTATCATTTGCAATCAACTTCTTAAAATATCTTTTTGAATTTCCAATTATTGATAGTGCACTGTTTCTATAATCTGAATTTTCCAGATAACTCTCAGTAAGTTTAAACTCCTCTCTGGTAAATGGGAGTGACAAATTCTCCCTGGTAAAAAAGTTAATTATCTCTTTTCTGGTGTTAATAGCATCGGCATCTGTCAAAGGATTTTGAAACATCTGTTCCAGGATGGACTCTCCCCCTTTGGTTATAGTTTGGTTATACAGATTAAAAATCGAGTTGGTTTTGTACTTTCCCAGCAGGTTCAAATCGTCCAGTGTCTGCCTGTCAATTGCAAATTTCATATATTTCAATTCTATTAAGCTTTTTTAACATTCTTAAGGATCTCCAGTATCCCCTCATTATTTATGATTATCATACCGTGCCTGTCAGATGTGATTCCCTCAGCAATTTTAAAGGTATAGAGCGGTTGACTCCCCTCCATAACTGTTGGAAGATTTATAAAATAGATATTATCACACCTCTCTCTAAGGGTCTCTCCTGCCTCAATTATGTGTGTAGATATTATGAAGATGCAATTTTTGTTTGCCGCAAACGCCTCAGTTACTGCAACTGTTGCGTCGTATGCATCCTTCACATTGGTTCCCCGGAAGAGTTCATCAAATATCACAATCAGATTTTTGGAGCGGTTAATGCTCTCTGCTACCTTTTTAACTCGGATAACCTCTGCATAGAAGTGGCTGTACCCCATATTAATGTTGTCCGGGAGGTTGATAGTGGTAAAGAGGCCATTCTGCACAGAGAACTCCATACTCGCTGCCGGAACCGGAAACCCCATATGGGCCAGATATGCAGATATCCCAAATGCCTTCATAAATGTAGATTTTCCTGCCATATTTGCTCCGGTCAGGAATATCATATTGTTTTTGTTGTTAATGTTTATTGAGTTAGAAATTGGATTTTTAATTAATGGGTGGTAAAGATTCTCTATATTAAAAATATTTTCTCCAGCAGGCAGAGCCTTTGCAAAGCTATAACCCCTTTCACGAGAGACACAGGCTACTGCAATATAAACATCCAGATGATAGATGAGCGTGAGCAATCTTAGTAATTGCTCCCTGGAATTGTACCGGAACTCCTGGTCATAACCTGCCGTTTGAGAATATGAGAGCCTTTTTGTGTTTTTTTCATTAAGGCAGCAAGAGATTCCTTCACTGTTTATAATTTCAAAAATAGCATCGGCCTGTGGTTTATAATATTCCGATAATCCTTTGGATTGCAAATTCTTAAAAAAATCATTGGCAGTTTTAACCATCTCTATTACAGAGATAACCCCTTTATGAAGAAGCTGGTAATCTGTATCTGTACCAACGGCACTCCTAAATTTTCTCTCCAGATTATCTTCGTGTGCAGATATCCGGCTTCGGTTATCGGTGTTGCTCAGGTAAAATTCGATAGTATCAAAAAGGTCACTTTTGAATGGGAATGTTGCCGAATTTTCCTGAAAATATCTGATAACCATCCCCCTTTCGTTAATTTTACTCTCTTCCGACAATGGGTACAGGAACATCTCTTCCAATATTCTGGCACCTCCGTTTGTTAAAGTTTTGTTAAAAATAGTATATACCGAATTCTCACGATTTTTTGTGAAAATCCCCAGGTCATCAATAGTCTGCTTGTCTGCTTTAAAAGCCATATCTATTTAAATATAAAGCATTAACCGATTTAAAATCGGTTAATGCTATTAATTAAAGTTATAAATTACCTGCCTCTTCTTCTAATCCAAAGCAGGATATAGAACATAGCCATTATAAAAGGTAGAAGTCCCATCAGAAGCCACTTAGTTAACCTCATCCCGGAGAATACCACTGAGATCTTGTTGTCTGTAGGGCTAGGCCTTCTGACATCAATCGGAACTTCATCATCGGACATCCAGAAGAAGGCACCCATAATGAAGTTATAATTTGCAGCGCGCACCCCTTTCCTGCCGATACTTATCTCACCGTTACTGATACAATCTGCATCAGATAATATTACAATCTTCTGCTCCTTATCTCCTACCACTCTATGAAGAGCAACCACAGTAGGAATTGAGGCCGAAACCACCTCTCCCAAAGCCGGGTTAACCTTAACTGTATCGTCGACAAAATTTGTAGTCTCTACCTCACTCCACACACCTCCGCTGGTATCGCTCACAAACAGCTCTGTCACCTTATAACCTTTATCCTGATTATATTTAAGACCAGTCGCTCCCGGCATTGTTAATACATACTCACGGTTAAGCATCATATTGAGCTGATACATCATCGCTGCACCCTCTTTAGTAGGGATAGACTGAATGAAATCCGGTGAGAAATTCTCCGAAGGCTTAACCAGCCTGCCGGGTAAAACCTCAACCCCAAATTGAGAGATCAATTGATTCATCACATCCTGACGACCAGGCTCACCTGCTATCAACAGATTGCCTCCTCTTGCAATGAACTTCTCCAGATTGGAGTGGTGTTGTGGGCTCATTGGAACCCTCATATCACCTATCACCAAAATATCAATCTCGTCGGATATCTCACTGTCCATCTTAACCTCTCTAAAGTCAAAGCCTTGATTTATAAGAGAGTAGCGGAAAGGTTTATCCTGAGCAAACTTATTATAGTCTCTGTCTCCCTCCCTGATGCAATCTCTCTCCCCGTGTCCTGTAACAAATCCAACCATAGGAAGCTTCATAACCAATCTTTTAAATGCTGCAGATATCTCTGCCTCAGATGGGTGTACCTCCATATCATCAAATATTCTCAGGAATGTTTTATCGCCCGTAGCTGTTGTAAGGGTACGAACAAAGCGGTTTCCCTCAGGCACCAAATTCTCAATTTGTGATATCTCCTGTGGAGTCTTAAACATATTACTGTCCAGTCTGTGAATTTTTGAATACTCCAACATCCGCTCCCTGTCGTTTAACTCCGGATATCTTTTATCCATACTAGGGTTGTTTGCTCTGGCGTAATATCTGATGTAATTCATCTTAATATCCGGTTTAAACCTAAGATATTGTTTGAATCTGTTTATATCGGATAGCTCTCTCTTTGGAAGTCCAAAATAGTAGTATTGATCCAAAATATTGACATATGTGTTTATAGTAAGCTTGCCATCAAGCTTCCCAACAATCTCCTGACTGTTTTTTGTAAGTGTGTTTACATCATTTCTGGTGGCATCGTAGTAGAACATAAGTGCAGGCCTGGAGCTGAAATAACCTAAAACGACCGCAACCGAGATAGCTCCCAGATACCTTAAAAGAGATGTACTCAGGGTGTGCTTTTGGCGAATCGCCTTCATCCGCAATATTGAGAGTGCAAGGAAGAGTCCTATCACAATAATAAAGTAGAGAACATCTTCGCTGCATATCAGTCCGCCGATAAATTCATTCGACCTTCCCCTGATGGAGAGCCAGTATGTGATGTCGCGTACAAAAGAGATATCTTGCCACATACCTCCTACAGTATTAAGAACAGCCAGCACAGCCAGTGTACCTACAGCAGCGACAACCTGGTAAGATGTTAAACTGGACATAAACAACCCGATGGCGGCATATCCGCATATGAGCAGAAAGAGTCCAAGAATTCCTGAGCTTACCCCGGCTAAATCAAAATTCTCTACAGTAAATCCTGTGTATAGCACAAATATCATCAGCATTGCAGATATTATAAGCGCATAAAAGACCATCGAGAGATACTTTCCAAGAATAATCTGAGTGTTTGTAACCGGCGATGAGTACAACAGCTTAATTGAGCCACTGCTGAGCTCCCTACTCATTAACCCCATAGTAAGCAGAGGTATATAGAGATAGAGATACTGCTGAATGAGGGTAAAAGTTCCTCTGTGAGGGTGTGCAAATATTCTCATCGAGAGATCTGAAACGGTAAACCCTAAAGATTGCTGGTTCACAACCAGCTCTATTGCAGATGTAAAAGCAATGCTGGATTGAATTGTGAAGATAATCAGAATGAGCCAGGCAATTGGAGAGTAGAATAGAGTCTGTAACTCTGTACGGGCAATTTTATAAATCATTTTCATATCGATTCTCCTCTTTATTTTACGGTTTTAGATAACTCTGCAAAAATTGTATCCAGAGAGCTTCTCTCCAGCCTTATCTCATTTAGCCTCCACCCCTTTGATACACTGGCTTCAACTATTCTTTCGATAATGTCAACGGTGTCAGAAAATTTAACTCTATAACGGGTATCTCCCAGCTCCTCAACATCCAGAACTCCGGGTAGAGCCTTAAGATCTTCTGCAGGAGGACTCTCCAGCAGTGACACAAACACTGTATTGGGTTCAATATAGTTATCGAACTCATCTACAGTGCCGGCAAAGACAACTTTTCCCTCTTCCACCATACGGATGTAGTCACAGGTTGCCTGAACTTCCGAAAGTATGTGAGTAGAGAGAAGAACCGTTCTCTCACGGGCAATCTCCTTTATTAAATTACGAATTTCAACTGTTTGATTGGGATCAAGACCGTTTGTAGGCTCATCCAGTACAACCAGATTCGGGTTATGAATAATAGCCTGAGCAATCCCAACCCGCTGTTGGTAACCTCCGGATAGATTTTTAATTAACCTCTTTCTAAAATGGGTAATTGCACACTTTCCAAGTACCGAATCGAGAGCACTCTTTATCTCTTTCTCAGGTATCATCCTTAAGTTAGCGCAGTGAGTAAGGTACTCTTCAACTGTCAGATCTGGATGTAATGGTGGTTTTTGCGGTAAAAATCCGATATGCTTTTTAGCCTCAATGGAGTTACTGCGCATATCTATCCCGTTTATGAATACATTGCCGTTAGTCTGTTTTAAAACTCCGCAAATAATGTTCATAATGGTAGATTTTCCTGCTCCGTTTGACCCCAGTAATCCATAGATTCCGCAATCTGCAATCTCAAAATCTACATTCTTGACTGCCCACTGAACGCTGTACCTATGGGATAGGTTTTCAACTCTTACGATTGGTTCTGTCATTGTTGTTTTTAGTTTAAATAATAATAAAAGAGGTTTACTAAATATAATAGCAATCGAAAACCGAAAATGACTAAAGAAATTTAATTAGTCAATTCAAATTATTATTTCGAAATTTATCTATTGAACAAATAATATTTATTTATGTCTTTAAATAAGTTTCGCAAATTTTTTCTTGCCTCGACTCTTTTTTTATCTGCAAATTTGATAAGCTCCCAGGATAAAGTAGAGAAAAATTACATTCAATATGTAAACCCATTCATCGGAACAATGAAGATGGGGCACACATATCCCGGAGCAACAGTTCCTTTCGGTTCTGTACAGTTGAGCCCGGATACCGACACTATCCCCTACTCTGTGAATGGAAAGTATAACCCGGATGTTTACAAATATTGTGCAGGGTATCAATACGGCGATAAAACAATTGTGGGTTTCAGCCATACCCATTTTAGCGGAACAGGTCACTCCGACCTTGGGGATCTTCTTATAATGCCCACCACCGGAGTGCTAAGGCTAAATCCCGGAACATCAGATAATCCCGATTCGGGTTACAGATCCAGATTTTCACACAAAACCGAGGATGCCTCTCCAAATTACTACAAAGTTAACTTACTGGATTACAACATAAAAGCAGAGCTTACAACAACCACAAGAGTAGGAGTTCATAAATACACTTTTCCACAATCAGATTCGGCGCACATAATATTGGATCTTACTCACGGCATTTATAACTACCCCGGCAAAAACATCTGGTCGTTTATAAGGGTAGAAAACGACTCTACAATAACCGGTTTCAGGCAGACACACGGATGGGGACGAACCCGGACTGTTTATTTTACTATTGCCTTCTCAAAACCATTTGTAAATTATGGTCTCGTAAATAATGAAGACCTTATTTACAAAGGATTCTGGCGCAAGTTTAATCAAAATAGCAACTTTCCGGAGAGTGCAGGGAGAGAATTGCGTTGCCACTTTGATTTTAACACCACAGAAGGTGAGGAGGTTATGGTCAAGGTGGCAATATCTCCGGTGAGCATAAGTGGTGCAAAAAACAATCTGCAAACTGAAGCTCCTCACTGGAATTTTAATATAATAAAAGAGGCCGGGCAGATGCAGTGGAACCGGGAGCTCTCTAAGATTGATGCTCAGTTCATCACAGAAGATGACAGAACAAGCTTTTACACATCGCTGTATCACACACTCCTCGGTCCTACAATCTATATGGACTGCGACAAATCATATAAAGGTATTGATCAAAATATTCACAAAGCAAATGAATTTGATAACTACACAACATTTTCACTTTGGGATACATACAGGGCATTACACCCGCTTTTCAATATTATTCAACCAACCCGTAACGTAAATATGATAAAATCTATGCTGGCACATTATGACCAAAGCGTTCACAAAATGCTGCCGGTGTGGTCTCATTATGCAAATGAGAACTGGTGTATGATAGGCTACCATTCCGTCTCACTTTTGGCCGATGCTGCAGTAAAAGGGATTAAAGGGTTTGACACAGATAAGGCACTCGAAGCAGCTGTACAAACAGCAAACAACGATTGGTATGAAGGGTTGGGATATTACAAAAAACTTGGATTTGTTCCAGAAGATAAATCCTCAAGTTCTGTATCCAAAACCCTTGAGTATGCTTATGACGACTGGGCAATAGCACAGTTAGCCAAAGTCGCGGGCAGAGAAAACATTTATGCAGAGTTCACCAAGCGAAGCAAATTCTACAAAAACCTATTCGATAAGGCAAAGGGTTTTATGCGACCGAAAAACTCCGATGGAAATTTTTTAGATGGATTTGACGAACTAGATACACACGGTAAGGGATTTATAGAGGGGAACTCCTGGAACTACTCACTCTATGTTCCTCACGATCCACAGGGGCTCGCAGTGTTACTGGGAGGATCAAAAGCCCTAGAAGCATATCTAGACTCAATCTTCAATATGCATCTGCCCGATAAATACTTTGAAGCAACCGAAGACATTACAAGGGATGGCATAATGGGCAACTATGTACACGGGAATGAACCTTCGCACCATATACCCTATCTCTATAACTTTACCGACTCACCCTGGAAAGGCCAAAAACAGTTAAGAGAGATATCTAAAAAGATGTACCGCCCTCTGCCCGATGGACTAGGAGGTAACGACGATCTCGGGCAGATGAGTGCCTGGTACATCTTTACATCACTGGGATTTTATCCGGTTGCTCCCGGTTCCGACATATATTATACCGGCAGTCCCAACATTGTTAGTGCAGATATTCATCTGGAAAACGGGAAAATTTTCAAAATAAGAACAGAAAACCAGTCCGAAAAGAGTCTCTATGTCAAGAAAATTATCCTCAACGGCAAAGAGTTGAAGGAGAATAAAATTACACATTCAGATATAGTTAACGGAGGAGAGCTAAAATTCTTAATGACAAACAAAGCAACCCATTGAAAACTACAAAAGGAGCTTGACGGAAACCGGCACTCGACGGCACAAAAAAAAGCAGGCATCACTACCTGCTTTTTTCGTACCCGGAACAGGGCTCGAACCTGCACATCCTACGGACACTGGTCCCTGAAACCAGCGCGTCTACCAATTCCGCCATCCGGGCTTAAATTCTCAGTTTGGGATTGCAAATGTAATAATTTTTTGGGATTACAAAACTTCGTGAATAGCTATAAACTTCTTTATTGGAATATTTCTCAGAAAAATAGGATAAGCAGCTGGGCTGTGAGTACTCTCAAAAACATAGTAAGCGGATACACCGTTGCATAGCTCACAGCAGGCAGATCGTTACCGGCTGCTGCATTAGAGTATGCCAAGGCAGGTGGGTCTGTGGTGCTTCCGGCCATTAGACCCATAACTGTAAAGTAGTTGAGCTTAAAGAACCATCTGGCTGCAACACCCACTAAAAGCAGAGGAACAACAGTGATTATAGCACCATACGCTATCCATATAGCTCCCCCTTTATTCACGATTGTGTCAACAAATGAACCGCCAGCATCTAGCCCCACACAGGCCAGAAAGAGTGAAATTCCAACCTCACGAAGCATAAGATTGGCACTCATAGTAGTGTATGTCACCAATTTTAATTTCGGCCCAAAGCGACTCATAAGTATTGCAATAATAAGCGGCCCACCGGCCAGCCCCAGCTTTACCGGCTGAGGTATTCCCGGTATAAAAAACGGGATTGAACCAACCACGATTCCAAGCACTATCCCTAAAAAGATAGCTGCAAGATTTGGCTCACGCAGCCTGTGCATTGAGTTACCCAGAAGCTTGGCAGCAGCCTCAATGCTATCTTCGGTTCCAACAATGGTAAGTCTGTCCCCTATCTGCAGTTTCAAATCCGGTTTGGCGACCAGATCTACCCCTGCTCTGTTTATTCGAGTAACTGTTATCCCAAAAGCACGACCCAATTTAAGGTCTGAAAGGCTCTTGCCATTCACTCCATCTTTTGTAACCATAACCCTTTTAGGCACCACTTTTAGGTCATTAATACTCCAATCCTCGTCACTCCTGTGTACCTCAACTCCTAAAAATGCCACAATTGAGTCGTGATCTCTCTTCTGCAATATAACCAGCACCTCATATCCCTTATCCAGAAGTGTTCCTGCACCCGCTATTGTTATCTCTCCGTTTGTCTTCTTAACCCTTGATATCACAAAGCTCCTCTCAAGAAGTTTTTTTACAACCTCTATTTTTTTCCCGTAAATAGAGGGATTATTGATTACTAATGACAATTTTAAGGTTTCGTTTGGATTATCTCTGTTTTGCTCCTCAATTTTGTCCAGTTCGCTCTTGAGGCTTATCTTAAAAATAACCTTTACAAGCAGAATCGACATAATTATACCCAGGACTCCAAGCGGGTAAGCCACAGCGTATCCCATTGCAATAGAGGGGTCATTTGCCCCGTTTACCTCAATATAGGTCTGTTGAGCAGCTCCCAGCCCGGGTGTGTTGGTAATGGCTCCGGAAAGAATGCCCACCATAGTAGATATTGGAAGTCCCGTTACAAAGTAGAGAACAACAGTGGTAATCACTCCTAGAAGTACAATTGATGATGCAAGCAGATTGAGTGTAATTCCCCCTTTTTTGAACGAGGAGAAAAATCCCGGACCAACCTGGAGACCTATTGAGTAGACAAAAAGAATTAAACCGAACTCCTTTACAAAATGGAGCATTTCGGAATTGATTTTTAGACCAAAGTGGCTGAATGCAATACCGGCAAAGAGTATCCAGGTGATACCAAAAGAGATATTTGCAATCTTAATTTTTGAAAGGAGAATTCCAACAGATATTACTGCTGCAAG
>Ga0351893_10282_pt1 | contig 11445 bp, 9 predicted proteins | sample TotcelFGM3001K15_FD_206765 | JGI IMG/M metagenome (GOLD analysis project Ga0351893, IMG submission 206765) | Enriched cells from coal bed in the Powder River Basin, Montana, United States - Total cells FGM rep3 HSBNCT.FGM.300.1.K15 ...
CATTTTGGACAATCGAGTCCAGCCCCCCAACCGGATCGAGATTCGAGCGCCGGATTTGACAACCATCAAAACGCCCTTTGGGCCCGCAATTTCGGTCGCAAACGCACGAACGAATGGTCGCCATCCCGTCAGCGACCGACTTTGACGTAACCAATCGCTGGACCGGAGTGGCCGATCTGGTCGGAATTGAATGGAACGCTGATTGGCGGCCACCCGGTCAGCTTGGTCGTTCTGCCCTGGACCGAAACCCCGGACACAAGCGAATTGCATGACCGGAAATCCATACTCATCTCCGTCGCAGCCGAGCTCGCACGCTTCAGCGTCTACGCTTGACGCGAGGAAACGACGGACGCTGTCGCACGCAGCTCAAACGACGTGGATCGCAGCGGGACTCTGCCTCCTGGTGCTGACCGTCGCGGTTTCGATCCACTTCGATCGCTCCGTTGCACGACTGCTCAGGTCCGATGATTCCTATTGCATGGCGTTTGCCGCTTCCGTTCCGGTCGCTGCGTTCTTTGCAATTGGGACTCTGACGGGATGGTGGTTTGAATCGGCGCGCGTAGAGTGGGCCGCCACTATCATTCCGCTGACCTGTTTCGCCGGACTGCTCATAGTTGCTGACGCTTTACACGACTTTGGCGACGGCGATGAGATGCCCGGCTACCTTGGGGTTACGATATTCGTGGGTGGGCTCGTTGGATCGATTGCCTTCAGCGTTCGCAACGCCTACATTCGTGGGATCCTCTGCTCCGTCCCGCACATGCTGGTCGGAACTGGATACCTGGTGGCTCTCGCTTCGATGTCACGGCAGTAACGGTGAAGGCAGAACCAAATCGTGCACCGGAGCCGCGATCCGGTCTTGGAAAAGTGGTTGGCGTCATCGGCGCGGCCCGGTGACGATGGTCGTTAGGCGACCCTACCAACTCGATGTGTGAACCCGATGTGTGGACCCGATCTAACGCAACCCGGTACTAAGCCACAACGCCGATGGCTGCGATTCAGCCTTCGCGCTTTACTTTTCGCAATGGTCGTGATTGCGGCGTTGTTCGCATGGCTTGGCAGGGACGTGATTCGTAGTCAAACGGAACGGCCGGTTGTGGCACAGATTGAAGCGATCGGGGGGTCGGCCCACTACGACTACCAACTCGAACCGGGATACGTTGACACAACAAAGACCCCGACCGGTTCTTCCGTAATCCGATCTGTCTTGGGTGACGACATATATGCCACGGTGAATGCGGTCGCCCTAAACGATGCCGGCACGACGGACGCCGACATCAAGAACCTGCATCGGCTATCGAACCTGCTGGACGTTTCAATCACTGGCTCTGGCGTCACCGACGACTGTATCGATGACCTTTTGCGTGTTCGACAACTGCGCAGTCTTAACCTGATGGACACCTCAATTTCCGCTGACGGCCTTGCACAGCTTGCTAAATCATCCACGCTTCAACATCTCACACTCTATGGTTCATCCATCAGTGACGATCATTTGAAACAACTTTTCCAATTTCCGAATCTTCAATTCCTTCAGGTCAGCCGTGCACCTGTAACTGACGAGGGAATCGCCTCACTCGGCACAATCAGGAAGCTCCGCCAATTGGACCTATTCATGGTTGGGCCTGAATGGCCAATACGTGTGCCCGGCTCTCGAAACACCAACATTACGGATGCCGGATTTCAGAAACTCCACCAACTGACGAATCTTGAACAACTCAAGATTATCGCAACCGCAATCACGGATGAATCGATGGCGACAATTTCGGGAATGACGCAACTCAAATCACTTCATTTGGACGGCCACCCGATAACTGATGACGGAATTGCCCAATTGCGATCATTGAAATCACTTGAATCGCTTCATCTGGCGGACACGAATATCGGCGACCAATCGCTGGAGACAATCGCGGAACTGAAAACTCTTCGACATTTGGGCCTATCTGGTACGTCAATAACCGATGCCAGATTATCTCGACTGGCATCGCTCCCTAGCCTCGAAATCTTGGATGTGAACCGAACTGCAATCACCGATGACGGACTGCCATTGTTTGGGTCGATGACATCGCTAAAAATGCTGCATGTCGAGATCGGCCAGCACATTACAATGCACGGCGTTAACAAACTAAAAACACAAATACCGAACTGTACGATTCTATGCTGGGATATGGAACCGGGCGGTTCTGGGGTTCTAGTCGAAACCCTATAGCAACGGGTCGCCTAACAATGCCGTGAACCGGAGCGGCGAAGTCGGGCGGTTTTGAAATGGAAAATCTCTCATCGCCGCCCGGTTACGGCTGTCGTTCGATTGGTAAAGCGTGGACAATGGCTTCCGTTCCGTCCACATTCGAGATGACGCAGCACAGCCGCCTGAGCATCGCTCACCTTCTGTTGTGGACGTGCGGAGTTGCGGCGGGCGTGCGATGCTACTTGCCTCTGTTGTCGGATCTTCAGGACTGGGTATTGCCGCTCGGATACCTCTACACGCTTGTGATGGGATCTGCGATCGGCACCTTCGCCACAGGTGCCGTCGAGATCGCCGATCAACGGTATCGTCGCCGACAGCGGTATCCGCGTCTCCCCGGACATTGGCTTCTCCTTCTCGGTTTCGCTGCTGTGTTGGCGGGCGGAGCGACCATTACTTACGATGCCATCAGGCTAACGGCTTTGTCGAACCCCCAGCCTTGGCTCAGCACGGATTGGTCCCACGTCTATGACGGTGGGCTCAAACACGGCCTCGCTTTGGAACATCAGACGATCGGATGGGGGCTTGGGTCGATTGTGGCACTGACGTTCATGGCGAGTATTCGAGGCGGGGTCTCGCGGTGCTGGGGCCGGGTCTTTGCGCTGTTCTTCGCGGCGAGCTTGATTCTCTTCGGTGGGTATCTCGTTACTCTGCTGCGTCACATGGGGCTTGACACCCGCGACGGGTGGCTTTGGGTGTGGTTTCTCGTCTGGTGCCGACGATCCGGGGAGGTTCTTGCGTGGTTGTTCGCCATATGCGGGGCCGGCATGCTCTGCGCCGTGGTCGATGACGTTCGCCGGCGCGCCCCGTCGGACTGGCTCCACTGGACGGGCATCGGTGCTTGGCTCGCCGTTGCTGCAATACAGATCGCGACGTGCATTGTTATTGCCTTCCGCACTTGACGGCCCCAACAGAACGACGACAATCGAACTAACGGATGAACGAGAGCGGCGGATAACGTCGGTTGCCGATGGTTGACGTGAGGACCGCCGCCTCGTTACCCTGGTCGTTATTTTGCAAAAGCGGCCTAGCCGCACAGACACGGTGAACGAACCAAAGAAGAGCCGTCGATTCCAGTTCACGTCGCGAAGGGTATTCGCCGTCGTCACGTTGATAGCCCTGGCGATCGTATTTGCTCCGAAGCTCTGGAACGCGAGGATGACCGCCCCTCGGAGGATCGACCTATGGCCCGTTTCATAATAATTGCAACATTGGCATTGTAGCGGAGGGCTGATTCTGCAATAACCCGCCGGCCATGAGCGGAGTGAACCATTCCACTATTGAAATGCGCCTTCGAGCCGTGCGAGCAGTACGGTCGGGCATGCCCATCGTGGACGTGGCCATTGCCTACGACACCGATCGCTCTACGGTGCATCGATGGATGTCGCGATACAGGGCACATGGGGAGCAGGGGCTGTTTCGCAGGAAGGGAAGTGGACGCCCCCGTACCTTGCAGGGAATCACGGAGAAACAATGGCGAGAGATTGTCCTTAAACCGGCATCGGAATTTGGTTTTGAGACCGATTTCTGGACCTGCGGACGTATCCGTCAGATCCTTGAGGAACGGCTGACCGTCAAGCTCTCGGTCCCCACGATCTGGCGCAGATTGCGTGAAGCTGGTCTGACGTATCAGAAGCCGGAGCGAGAGTACTTTGAGAAGGACGACAAACAGCGTGAAGCATGGCTCCGCGATAAGGTGCCCGAGATCCGCGAGGCGGTCAAGAAACACCGGGCGCTGCTGTATTTTCAAGACGAATGCAACGTCTCGCTCACGGCGTTCCTGGCCAAGACGTGGGCACCGCGCGGGAAGACTCCCAAGGAAAAAGTCACAGGGAAACGCGGTGGCGTGGCCGCGCTGTCTGCCATCAATCCGCAAGGACGCTTGCTCTTCGTCTTGCATGAGAAGAGGATTGCATCTCCGGAGGTGATTCACTTCCTCGATCAACTTCTGCGACACCATAAGACACGTCATGTGGTCGTTGTGATGGACAACGCCCCGCCCCATACTTCTAAGAAAACCACAACGTTCATTCAGAGCCAGAGAAGACTCCACGTATTCCACTTGCCATCGTACTCCCCGGATTGGAATCCCGATGAGAAAGTCTGGAACCACCTGAAGCATCAAGAACTAAAAGGACACCAAGCGAAAACCAAAGACGAACTTACTTCCCTTACGCAAAGCAAGCTTACCAAAATGTCCGATGACCCAGAACTCGTCAGAGGAATCTTCTACCGCTGCTGTATCGCCGATCTCTTTCATTAGACTATGTTGCAATTATTACGAAACGGGCTATAGCTTATGGCCTGACTGTGGCCCTGTTCCTTGGTGCGTCGGTCGCTGGCGTACATTGGGTGGCCGCGCGGTCGGTTAGACAGAACTGGGCAAGACGGACTATTGGGTGGTCGGTAATGCGGGTCGCGGCCGGCGCCGGGTTCTTCCTCCCAGTTTTCCTTCACCGCTTCAACCGAGTTCCGGACCGGCCTAACGAACAGGACGCCGCGGAGCGGACACATCTCGGCCGCCGGAATCCGTGCCATCGGTGTGATCCGTGGTTGCCCGGGCCACACGGCAGGCTTACATTGATCGCAATGCGATTGCGTTGGTCGGATGGGGGGCACATAGCGCACGAAGGCTCGTCCCCTTTCATAAAAGTTCCGTCGGTTCCCATAGCAAGGCAGTGTCCGGAACCATTTCCGGCCAACGCGAGACGAAGACCGGCCGAACAAAGCGGTCAACCCGAGCGGCGGATCGGGTCGGTCCTGAGGTCAACGGTATCTGGCCGCCGCCGCGTTACCGCGGTCGTTCGCGCGGACGTCGGCGCGATGGCGGACGTTCTGTGAATACGATAGCGGGCCGGATTGGGACTGTTGGGACGGTGATTGTCATGGGCTTTTTCTCGTCACTTTTCGGACGTGGCAAGCGTGCCGCGGGACGGTTCGATCCTACCAAGGTGGCCGATGTCTACACTGGGCTGCGCAATCAGGTATTGCAGATCCGCGAGACCGAGAAATCAGCCCGCGTGGCCGCCCTTCTCATGGAAACAGGCTACCCCGAAGCTGTCGTTACGCTTGTCACGATTGCTGACGGCACGACCAGCCTGTACTTCAGCAACGGCGGGGGCATAATCGGCGCCGGGGAGCATGACTCGGTCCGTTCCGCCGCGTCTGCGCTGTTGCGTCTTGCTGCACAGCACGGTAGCGAGATGGTCGAAACGAATGAGTTCCCTCTACCGGGAGAAGGCCGCGTGCGGTTCTACCTGATAACGTCCGGGCGAGTGCTTACGGCCGAGGCCGCTGAACAGGACCTTGGGTACAATCGGGCCGCCCTGTCGTCCCTTTTTCATGAGGCGCACAAAGTCATTGCCACTGTCCGAGAACACTCGCCACAATAGCGCGAACTAGGCGTTGGACCAGAGCCGCGATCTGGTCTGGGAAAATGGTGGCGTTGACTCGTCGCGGCCTGGTCAACGCGTTCGTTCGGCGCGTGGGCGACCGGAACGCATGGCTCAGCATTATGATGAGCGCCGACTTGTCGCGTCGGTTAGACAAGCGCCGGACAGGATGCGGGTAGCGACTATGGCTCCCAACTCGAGTTTTGTTTGCGGCGGAGGCTGGATCGAATGTCCGCGATTCGGTCGGCCAAAGCTTCGTCGGTTCTTGACCTTGGCTGGCGTCTGGTTGCTGGTTTCCGCATGGCCGCTTTGGCCCGTTTGCGTCGGATTGACGGAGCCTGGCCTTGTCCGGCTTACGCTGTTTTGCGCGGTTTTCATACTTCCAGAGTCTGTGTTCGTGCTGGTAACCGTTTACTTCTGGTGGTTCGAAGAACCTCGCCAGTGGACCAAACTCGTTGAGAACCCAAGCGACGATCCGGACGACGATTATTCCCTTTACTGATGGAGACTACGCCGAACCAAGCGTTGGACCAGAGCCGCGATCTGGTCTGGCGGGATGGATGCGTTGACTCGTCGCGGCCTGGTCAACACGTTCTTTAGCACCGTTCGAGAAATTACTGTCTCGTTTGGGGAACGAGCATGTAGTTCCACTTCGGGAGAAGCATGTCAGGGACGATGATGGATTGGATTCGTTCTTTCCATGCCGGTGATGGTCCGGCCAGTCTCGTAGATACGTCGGATTCGACGAGCGCCTGGCCGTCGAACCCGGCCCGCGGCCGGATCATTGGGCAGATCGGGAAGGTCTTCCATCCACGACTGATAGTTCGTCTCGAACAACCGAGCACCTCAGCGATGTACTCCATGCCGCCGAATCCTAGCTGCCGAGCCTGGATCGCCGCATATCTCCGCTGGTCCTTCTCCGAAAGAGTCGCAAAGAAGTTCCGCATATCCCGTTCGGTTGCCTTGTCAAATCGTTCCTTCGTCATGCGTGCCATCCTTGGCCTCCCTCGAGTGCGGTTTATTTGTCAATGGCCGCGGCCCTGGACCCAGCCGACCGGCCACTATCGCCAAAGGCGGCTTTTTACATATCACTTTTCATGCGACAGTAATTTCTCGAACAGTGCTAACGAAACTCAAATCGTCGCAAATGCGTGAAACCGCGCATGGGTTGCGTTGTGACGTTCCAAGCTCGGCCGCGATACTCGTTCGCCTTCATTCGACGAATTGCAGCGAGTACAGATCGGCGTTGTGGAGTTCAAACCGCAGACGGGCCGGCTTGCCGGCGAGCTTTCCGACATCGTGGCCGCCGGTCCACGAGACGGTGTGTTCGATCGCGTCGCCGCTGAATACTTGGCAGTCTGCCAGCGACAAGCCGCCGATTGCTTGGCCCGCCGCATCTTGGATTTCGACGCGGATGCGGCCTCCAGCGGCCACGGCGGCGTTGATGTTCAGCTTGGTCCCGGCGAAACGCAACGGTTTGGTAACCAGTTCGCCCCCGTCGGCCGCAGCGTGCACGGATACAAATCCGTCGACGCGATAGGTGAACCGCCGCACGCGACTGTCGGGCCCGGTGTAATACGCCTCGGTCGCGTACACCGAGTACTCTTTGTTGTTGTCGGGCAACTGGACCATTCCCCAGGTCATATAGTTGCTGCGATTGCCGTCGCGATTCTCCGGTGCGGTGACTGGGATCAAAGCGTCGGGCCAACGGTGAAACGTGCGGCCGTCGCGGCTGGTCATGAACACCGGCTCGACCTGCTGGCCGCGTTCCGGATGGAAGCGTGTGGGAAATCCAAGCAGCAGTTGCGGAGCCCGCTCGTAGCTCAAAATGGCATTCGTGTACAAATGCTCCTTGGGCGCACCAGGATACTCGAGAAACACGGGATCGGTCCACGTGAGAAAGTCGCTCGACGTCCCGGTCATGATGTCGCGTTCGCCGCGGAATTGGCGATGATATTCGCGGTAGAGCTTCGCGTGCGGATCCCAGAACGCGAGGTTTTGCGAATCGAACGCGCCTTTGGTAATCACGGGCTCGCTGCGGATCAGCGACCATCTCAAGCCGTCGGCGGATTGAAGCGCGAGCAAGCCGCCGCGGCCGCCCGCCAGCGCCTTGTACCGCGCCTCCGGCGGGCACGCGGGGTTGGCGTCTTTGCAGGGCGTGAAATTATGACCGCCCGGTCCATTCCAAACGATGTTGTTTGCCTTGGAACCGGCAAATTCGCACAGGCCCAATTCGGGTTTGGTCCAGCGGATCCCGTCGCGGCTTTCGGCGTAACAGACGACTTCCGCATGCGCTGCCTTGCAGGTCTGCTCGTCGTAGTGCGAACCGCGATAGTACATGCGGTACACGTCGCCGTCTTGAAAGATCGTGTAGTAGGCGCACGTATTGCCTTCCCACGGCTTGTCCGTCACCAGCACGACTTCTCGCGGAACGGGTTTCTGCAGCACCTGCTGCGCGCCGCCGCCGAGTTGACCGATCAAGTAATCGTCCACGAATAATTCCCGCTGCTTGCCGAGATCGACGGGCTCCGCCGCGCCCGCGAGCGACGCGGCGAAGATCAGCATCCAACTCAAAGCGAGCCGTGGATAGAACATGGTGAGTACCTTTCGTAAGGTTTCGTGCGGGGGCTGTCGAGGGGACGGCAGCTTCTGCCACAAACGCGACGCTCTTGAACGTATCCCGCCGAGACTCGTCCGGCAACCGGTAATCGGCCACTTTTCTCGAAGGTCCCCCCGACTGAGGCGGCGCGACCAAGAGAATTGTCCAACTGATCCTCAAATGCTATGGTAAAGGATAACAGACTTCCGAATCAGGAACACGTAGCACGAGGAATAACCCCGATGTTTAGGAACGATCCCAAGGTCTTAAAGCCGTTTCCATGTCGATTTATCGGCATTGTCCTTTTACTGGCTACGTGGGCGGCTGTCGCACCGGCTTGCGATACGCCCGTGTATCGTTACGCAATGTACCGCTGGGAACCAGCCCCCTATGAAATCTACTATTTCCACGATCAGCCGCTGGACGAACAGGCGGAACACATCAAGAAGCTGATTGAGAACGTGTCGCGATCGGAGGACAAGCCGGCGAACGTGTTCTTTGTTCCCGTGTCGCTGACCGACGATCCGGAATTGAAACGCGTCGCGCCGGATGTCCGCAAGGCTTGGCAGGACCAGCAGGAGCGCCAGGTTCCAAGTTACTGGGTCGTCACGCCGCACGGCCGGAGGTTGTATCAAGGAACGCTGGACGAAGCGACGCTCAAGGAGATGTGGGACAGTCCTGCAAGGACGGCGATCGCCCAACAATTGGCGGAGGGCAAGGCCGGAGTGCTGATCATGCTGGAGGGCGGCGATGCGGCAGTGGACGAGGGTGCGGAAAAGGTCGCCAAGGAATTGATCGCGGAGATGGCTGCCGGCAAAGTCGAGCTTTATCTTCCGCCGAGCATGGCTGCGGACGCCGACGAAGACGGCGCGAGTTCTCGGCTGCAACTTGGCCTGATCAAGATCGCTCGAACCGACGCGGCCGAGAAGTGGCTGATCGATTCGTTGATGTCGATGGAAGACGATTTAAGGAACGACGAATTCGCCGCGCAGCCGATGATGTTTGCCGTCTTTGGCCGCGGGCGAGCGTTGCCGCCGTTCATCGGCAAAGGCATCTCCCGAGACAATTTGCTGGAGTGTGTGTACTTCCTTACGGGCGCGTGTTCGTGTACCGTGAAGGACCAGAATCCCGGCATGGACTTGTTGTTCGCAGAGAATTGGTGGTCGGTTGCCGAAAAATTGGCGGCGACGTTCGGGGCGGAGGAAGGCAATGAAAGCCAGTTGGGGGCGGAACAGCTGTTTCCGCACCTGATGATCCCCGGCGGAGAGCAGGTGGCCGACGCGTCCGCGACGACCGCCGGTCCTGAAGGCGAATCGAAAACCAAGGCTTCCAATTCGGCGCCAGCGGCGACCGTGGAGGCGGCGGATCAGGCGATTGGATCACCGGTGGCCGGCGCCGCGGGGGACACCGAAGCCACCACGATGCCGGGCGAGCTGGAACCGGCGACAGAACCGGCGTCGCGTCAGGCCGCTTCGGCGGCTGCGGCGACGGAGCACGCGCACGGCGGGGCCGTCCACGGGACCGATCCGCCGCACGCGATTGCGGCGGACGGAATTGGGATTTTTGCGGTTGGCGCGGGATTGTGCGTGGCTTTGGTGTTACTGTTCGGCGTGACCTTCTTGGTGATGCGACCCAAGTGATGATTGAACTGCAAAACGCGAGCAAGGTTTTCGCCACGCCTCAAGGGGACGTGCGGGCGCTCGATGATGCCACTCTACGAATTGACGAGGGCGAATTCGTGGCGATCTGCGGCCCCAGCGGTTGCGGCAAGTCGACGCTGCTGTCGCTGGTGGGCAGTTTGGCGTTGCCGACTGGCGGCACGGTGACAGTAGCGGGTCGATCCATCTCCCGGTTGTCGCCCGCCGAGCGGGCGGCGTTTCGAGCCGAATACCTGGGTTTTGTGTTTCAACTGTTTCATCTGCTGCCGTATTTGACGGTGGTCGACAACGTCGTGCTGGCCGCCACGGCTCGGACGCGGGCGACGGCTCGCCAGCGGGCGGAAGAGTTGCTGGTACGATTCGGCCTGGGCGATCGGCTTGCTCATCGACCCGGACAGTTGAGCGTCGGCCAGCGGCAGCGCGTGGCAATGGCCCGCGCGCTGTTGAATCGCCCGCGGCTGCTGTTGGCCGACGAGCCGACCGGCAACTTGGACGCCGAGAATGCGGCAGCCGTATTGGACCTGCTGGCCGAATACCGGGCCGAGGGCGGCACGATCCTGCTGGTCACGCACGAAGCCTATGCCGCCGAGCGGGCGATGCGGCGGGTCCAGATGAGCGAAGGACGCATTCACCCGTAAACTCTGCCGGGCCGCGCCGCGGCCATGTGAGGAATCAACATGGCAACCGCCATCGCCCTGGACACTTTCCTGAGTCTGCTGCAAAAGAGCCGGCTGCTCACGGACGGTCAATGCGCCGCCGCGCAAAAGCTCGTGCGCAGCGTCGAAGCCACCAGTTCGCCGCAAGCCGCGGACGCGCTGGTCGACGCGGGAATCCTGACACGCTATCAAGCCAATCGATTGAGCGAGGGCCGTCGGCGGGGCCTGTTCATCGACGACTTCAAGATCATCGAACTTCTGGGTTGCGGAGGGATGGGGTACCTGTACCGGGCGGAAGACCTGAGAACCGGCTGGGAAGTGGCTCTCAAGGTGCTGGCCGACCGCTTCCGATTCGACAAGGGCCGCTTGACCCGTTTCCAGTTGGAGGCCGAAGCGGGCTTGAAACTCAGTCATCCCAACATCTTGCGGACCAAAGCGATCCACCGCACCGACGACATTTACGGCGCCATTCACTACATGGTGATGGAGCTGGTAAAAGGCGTCAGTCTTCGCGAGTTGCTGGAAATCCGCCGCCGCACACTGTACTGGCGTCACTCTTGCGACGTGATCTGTCAAGCGGCCACGGGGCTGCACTATGCGCATCAGATGGGGCTGGTGCATCGCGATATCAAACCGGAGAATCTGTTGATCCGCAGCGACGGGGCCGTCAAAGTGCTCGATTTCGGTTTGGCGATGATCGGAGGCAGCGACGCCGAGTATTCGCTGGCCACGATCTTGGGCCAAAACTGCTTGGGCACGGCGGATTACATTGCGCCCGAACAATCGCTGGACAGTTTGAACGTCGATTGCCGGGCGGATATCTACAGCCTGGGCTACACGTTCTATTTCCTTGTGACCGGCCAAGTTCCCTTCCCGGTCAAAGCAACCGCCGAAAAAT
>Ga0351893_10283_pt1 | contig 11375 bp, 10 predicted proteins | sample TotcelFGM3001K15_FD_206765 | JGI IMG/M metagenome (GOLD analysis project Ga0351893, IMG submission 206765) | Enriched cells from coal bed in the Powder River Basin, Montana, United States - Total cells FGM rep3 HSBNCT.FGM.300.1.K15 ...
GGGCACACCTGCTGCGAAAGGCGATCCGCTTAGCGTTACTGTATCCCCGGAAGAAAAACTATCAGCGATTCCTGGACCGGCTCCTGGAATTGTATTACGACGCCAAGCGGGTGGCCGCCGACGGGCGGTTGAGCGACTCGGGGCGGAAGCAGCGGGTGGCGCAACTGGAAGATCGCCTGTGTGAACTGTGTCAGACTTACTTAGACAAGACACCCACGGAGAGGAAACCGCACGAGCAAGACTTCTTCAACCTCCTGAACGAACTGGTGGAACGGATGTTGGATGAGGAGTTATTCACGTTTGTGCTGGTGCCGGGGGTGGAACCTACGAACAACCTCAGCGAGCGACTGCAACGCACTCCGGCCCAAGACCGAAAAGCCGGCCGGACCAGTAAGACCGCGGCAGGCGCCCACCGCCGTAGCGTGATTGTGAGTGTTCTGGAATCGCTCCGAGCCAATCTGGAAGAGTTCACGTTACCCAACGTGCTCAACGAAATCCATCATTGGATGGCTGACGGAATCAGCCTGTTCCGAAAGCAATGGGAAGCCATGAGAGAAACCTCGCCGGTCCCCGCACCGGATACCGGATAGACGCCTGCATCCACCTGCGGCGTCGCGGACTGCGACAATTTCGAGTGCCTCTCTTCGTCCTACCTGTGCCTCATATCCTGCGCTGATGCTCTCGTCGCAGTCCGCTCGCCGCTGCGCACATGCCACAGCCCCGCCGCTACAATGGACGCGCACCATGCCAGCGATAAAAGCCAAAATACCCGTCTCGTGACTGCCGCGGTGCCATACGGTCTCCACCTTGTTCGGACCTCCGACTCCAAATGCCAACCCCGCCAACCGCCATCCAACCTAGCGAATCCCCCTTGGGGTGCAAGTACGTTCTCGGCATTTCCTGAATTCTCCATGCACACGCAGGCCGCCACAAGAACCGGCCAGCACACCTCTCCAGCGGCATCCAGAACGTTCACCCGCACTAGACCGCAGAATACACTGTGACGGCCTAAATTGGTGCCGGGGCCAATACGGGGCCTGGTCGCTTCATGTCGCAGCTGTTTTGCATGACTGGGTCGCCGGTTCAGGCAGCCAGCACAGCCAACAACGGCCGCAAAAGACAGCCAGCAGCCCGTTGTTTCTTGCCGGCCGTAATAGCAGCTGCACGAAACACAAGCTGGCAGGAACAGGGTACCTTTGGCCGATTCTGCTGTTGCGCATGCGGCTGAGTGGGCATTTTAAGCCGTGCCAGTGCCTTTTCGATTGCCCCGGATCCCAGCGGCGCCCGCCACGAGGCAGCGGCAGATCCCTGGTCGCTACGTGATTTCCGTGTTGCCGCGAGTTCAATCTGCTGGCTGCGGGGATTCCTTCGATAACCTCGGCTAATCGCCTCCGAAGCCGTAAGAAAATGCTTTGCAGGGCAGGCGAACGCTTTTGCCGACCGCAAATGGGGAAACGCGACGCGGCATCTGGGGAAGGCGGCCAATCTCGTCGCATAATGCCTGAGTCGGCCAAAGTTGGAAACAAGTCCGCTAGCGAAGTGGAAGGGACTGGGATGGCAAGCCCAGTCTTGGCGGCTTCTTAGCCATATTTATTGCTCCACCATGCTTGCATTGACGGGGGCCGCCAGCGATCATATTCGAGTTTGGCGGGTTCCGGTCTGGCCGGTGATAGGATCTTAGAATCCTCGACTCCCCAGGTTGGGATACCCGCCCGATCGCGTGCTCCCATGCATGCCCTTGTTACGTGCTCTCCAGACCGTGCAGATTCCAGAATAAACAAAACGGTCTATTGATCGTAGCTGCTTTGCAGCATTTCCTCTTCGTCCTCGTCGATGATTACCTTCGCTCTAACCATGCCCACGTCGACTTCACCGACTAGTACTCTGCGTTGCACGATGAGTTCGCGGATGTCCCGTTCCGGCAGAGCGAATTCGCACAGCAGCGTAATGACACGAAGCTTGCTGCCCTTCGCCGCGGCAATAGTTTGTTCAGTCGGCGAGCGAAGTTTGCCCGCCTGGTCCTTTGCCACGAGCCGAAGATTTTGCACCTTGGGCTTGTCGACTGGAAACGCCCCAGAGACAGCAATTCCGGTTCGGGTCGCCTCCTGGGCAGGCACACGTGCAACCGTAAACCCAGTCGGTGAGGACTCCGAATCAGTTCCACTTAGATTTGCACGCTGGTACGGAAGCGTGGCAATCGGGATGTAACGCTCTTTGAAACCATCGGATTCTTGTCCAAAAGCCACTTGAACATAGGCTGTGGGCACCATGAGGCTTAGGCCAATGGCAACCGCAAGAGCAAACCGCGACGGATTAGACCTAATACGCATTGTCACTGTAGCTTCCCACATGCCATCACTCCTTTGACCAAGGGCACTTTCCACTGCACGTAACGACACGATTCAACCGGCGGCGGCCAAAAAGCGTTGCCTCGGGACCGACCCGATCCGCCGCTCGGTTGCAATCGATTGTTCTGCAGCATCCACGACACCTGCAATCTAATCTTTAGTACGACTTATTCCACAGTTAAATCGCGTGAACCTGTGTCATCGCCACTTTCGTCCTGGCTCACTATCCGATAAGATCCTGGCCGTAAGCTCAACACCGGTCGCGACGCACCGGGTATGAGCAAAACCTGATCGGCCGGCACTGCGTCATCGCTTTCGTTGGAGTAAAAAACCTGCACCAGCACCCTTGTTGACCCGGCTTTCATTTCGCTCGGGATCTTGACCACCCGCCGTCTTTGGTCCTTCACCAACCAGCTTGGCCTTGCGTTAAGATTCTCAGCAGGCGGATGGTACAACTGGAGGTCGACGTAGCCTTGATATGGGCCACCAACAAAACACCGTCCTTGCGGATCACATGCAATCATAGGCTTTGTATGTCCATCAGATTCCCGCCGTAGATGGGTTATCTGGTCGATCGTCAACGGGTCGAGTCCTGTCGCCTTCTTGAGTCGCGCGGCAAGCCAATGAATCTCGTGACCGCTGATTTTTCTCGGCTCCTCCATTACATGGTCAAGACCGACATGGATGAGAATCCGCGCACCAGGGTCCTGTGAAAATAGCCTCTCCACAAGGTTGCGGCATTGCAATTCTTCCCGCTTGTTTATGTTCTCAATCGGGTTATCCGATTCTTCGAGGTGCTCCGCTTCGTAGCTGATCGGCGTAAACCCGCTCCGCAAGGCATCACGCACAAGCTCGCCATATTGCGGTTCGCAGGAATAGAAGCCAGATGAACGCACGGGATACCCGCGTTGGCTGAGGGCGGTAGGATCCTCAACAAGCGTCTCCATTGCGTAATAGGCAAACCCATCTTTTCTCAGCATCTCGGCAAGAAGTGAGATGAAGGCGCGGTGTTCCGGTGCATCGTGGGCTTCATTGATAACGACGATTTGACGCCCATGCGCTTCGCGGGCAATTGTTTCCAACGCATCCATCAGCTGACAATGGGCCGGAAGGGTAACCTCGTAGTTCCGCGCTGCTCGAGGACGGAGTTCGTTCGCCCTTTCCCAGTTCCCAACAAATGAATAAAGCGTTCCGAGGATATCGGCGAACTTGTCTAGATTTTCGGGGTCAGATTCAAGCATCGCTATTGCCCGAAGGAGCTGACCCTCCCCGACCGCTTTCATCGCATCGCGAACCGTGGTCTCGAGTATTTCCTGTGACCGCGCAAGCGAGGGCACCATCAACGTGGCCGCGAGCAACATCCGAACAACATATCGAAACATCATGAGGAGCGTGTTCCATCTCAGAAGTCAGTGGCAGAACGACGGCGATAACCCAGCGGAAACGGCGCCGGGAACGCGACCATCATCCAAAAACCCAGCCGCCGTTTCCGCTTGGCGTGAGTAGGCCGAGGGGCTTTCGGATTTAGGATACAGTTTGTTTTCCCTGTTGACCACCCGTTTCCTCTGGTGGTGTCACAATATTTGATCCGTGTCCAATTGACCCCTGGCCCCTCTCAGAACCGGACGTGCGCCGTTAACGCATCCGGCTCCCCACCAGCACCTGCGGGCGAGACGCCCGTTGCGTGGACGCCGGGAAACCGCCCAAAGTCCGGCGCTGTGTCCGGAAAGCGGCCCGATCGTCTCGCGTGCTGGCTTGGATGCCTTCCCTGCACCGGCATTACCCGGCTTCGATCCACTCGATTGGGCTTCGAGCTTCAACGGTACTATGCATCCTTCGGACTCCCTGTTGTCATTTGCCTCCCTTGCTTGTGAGGCTTGTCGGGCATACTCGGACGGGCACGATTGGTCTTCATGATGCGTCCAAGAACTTCAGGGCCTCACTGGTTGCCTTGCTGACATGATGTGACACGCGAATGGGCCTTCGACTCCGGGTCTCCGATCACCGCTTGCCAAGGCGCGGTGAATCGGTGTTGCCTTCAGGTATGAACACGCCCTGGGCAGGATCCGATAGATACAAAGATTTCGGAGCTCAATACCATTCACAGCCGGACGGCTACGCCCGGTCCATTCATCCTCGCGTCCTTTCTGTGTACGCTTCAACGCTGGACTTCGGAGGAGTGCCTGGTTACCACCCACTTTGCCGCCCTTATACCAACGCTGCAACACTCGATACGGAGCCTCTGGCTAGGAGCTACTCCGGCGGGGTTTACACCCGCTTGTCAACAAACCATTTCCAGTCCGCACGTGCATTGTGTTGTTATGCGTTTTCATGGTTCGATGTGGCCACCGCTTCGAGCACCATTAGAATGTTCGACCCAGTAATTCGACCCGCCTAGCCCGCGTTCGATCCGTATTTGTCGTTCAAACGTCGGCGCGGTTGCGGGTACGCGTCGGAAGCCACCATTATCCTGCACGATGCGATCGAGCAGTGCTTGGGTTGCGGTAGCGACATGTCCTGCGCGATCGCCGAGGTGAATACGATCATCGCCTTGGCGCGCGGCCAAGTAGTCGAATTGCTGCCGGAGGAGCCCATACGTTCCAGCGTGCCGCGCAGCCCGGTTTGTTTGAGCAAAGCCAAATCGGTATCGTCGAGTTTATCGAACATTTCCCCCGGAAGGTCAACGTCGGCGAAAGGGTCCAACACTTCAAGTTCCCGTTCGCCGGGGTGGTGCCGAAAAAAGCATACGGTCAGATGCTGATTGTGAGCGTGAGCAAGATAAGAGCGGAAGAATCCGCAGATTCGGAGCAACCTTCCTGATGTTCTCCAAAAAAATCCCCTCGCAGAGTCTGATCTCTCGATCAAGGTTCGCGAGGGGCGTATTCCGTAGATTGTCAAACCCAATACGGAGTACTCAACTATGGATCATCGCTTGCTCTTGGCCAGCGGCTTTTGGTTGTTTCTTCTTCGGATCGATAAGGAACTCGCCGAAACGGCCCGCCAGAAGGGGTGCCCCTGCGGGAGTCGCCTGCATTGTGCCAACTATCCCCGCAAGCCGCGCGGCGGTCCGACCAGGGATCTCGCCGAGGAATACGCCCTCCGGCTGAGCTTCTGCTGCCAACGCGAAGGTTGCCGCAAGCGGAAGACACCACCGTCGGTGCGTTTTCTGGGCCGCAAGGTGTACCTGGGCGCCGTGGTCGTGTTGGTCGCCGCGATGCGGCAGGGAGCGTCCCCCCACCGAGTCCGTGTGCTGGCGGAGTTGTTCGACGTCGACGCCCGGACGATCGTTCGCTGGCAGGTCTTCTGGCGCGAGGAGTTTCCACAGACCACGTTCTGGAGGACGGAACGCGGACGTTTTCTGCCGCGGATCGTGGCCGCCGCTCTTCCCCTGGCGTTGCTGGAAGAATTCCTCCGCCATGCCGCTGACTCCGATCAGGGCTGGCAGCGGCTACTCGAGTTTCTTTCGCCGATCACGGTCACCGGAGGCCTAAAAATCCAGCTTTCGCGATGAACAGCCAGCCCCCGCAGAAGATGCCTCTGGAAGCATCGAGCGGGCTAATCAACATGGGTCTCAACGTCGTTTCTTCCACCTGTTGATGAGGAGATGTTGATGATCCAAGGACCTGATCGTTCGACCCCCATGTTGTGGGCCCGCTTCCGCTTTTCCGTGGTCGGCTCGCTGTTGAGTTCGCCCCCGCCACGCGGAGCATTAAACGAGGCCCTCCAAGACTTGGCCTCCAAGACCTGGACGCATCCGGCCAGCGGAGCCCCGGTCCAATTCTCGGCCGTGACCATCCAGCGCTGGTACTACACCGCGCGACGCGAGAAGGACGACCCGGTCCGTGTCTTGCGACGCGCCGTGCGCAAAGATTGTGGCCGGGTGTCCCTGCCCTCGGCTCTGGCCGAGCATCTGTTCCGCCAGTACGGCGACTACGACCATTGGACTTACCGGCTGCACTATGACAACCTGGCTGCCCGTGTGAAGGCTGATCCTTCGCTGGGGCCGCTCTGCTCGTACTCCACCGTGCGGCGGTACATGCAGGCTCACGGTCTGCTGCGCAAGCGGCGGCCCAAGGGCAAGGGCCGGCTGGGCGAAGAGCAGGCGGCGCGGCGCCGCGAACGTCGCGAGGTCCGCAGCTACGAAGCCGAGTACGTCGGCTCCCTGTGGCATCTGGACTTCCACCACGGCTCGCTCAAGGTGCTCACGCCCCGCGGCCAGTGGCAGCGTCCGCTGGCCCTGGGCATTCTGGACGATCACTCGCGGCTATGCTGCCATCTGCAGTGGTACCTGTCGGAGACGGCCGAGGATCTCGTGCACGGCCTGTCCCAGGCGATCCAGAAGCGGGGCCTGCCCCGAGCCTTGCTGACCGATAACGGCTCGGCCATGATTGCCGAGGAGGTGACCGAGGGACTGTTGCGGCTGGGGATCGTCCAAGAGCTGACGTTGCCTTACAGTCCCTACCAGAACGGCAAGCAGGAATGCTTCTGGGCGGTGCTGGAAGGCCGCCTGATGGCGATGCTGGCCGGCGTCGGCAAGTTGACCCTGGAACTGCTCAACCAAGCCACGCAGGCCTGGGCCGAAATGGAATACAACCGGGCCGTGCATCGGGAGATCTCCTGTTCGCCGGTCGAACGTTTCGCCCAGTCGCGCGACGTGCTCCGCGAGAGCCCTTCGAGCAACTCGTTGCGGGACGCGTTCCGTCTGCAGACCTGTCGGCGTCAGCGTCAGAGCGACGGGACGATCTCGCTGGAGGGCGTGCGATTCGAGATCCCGGGCCGCTATCGTCACTTCCGCGACGTGTCGGTGCGTTATGCCCGCTGGGACCTCCGCCGGGTCGATCTGGTCGATCCGCAGCACGGAACCATCCTCGCTCCGCTGTATCCACTGGACCGCCAAGCCAACGCCGATGGCCACCGCTTGCTGTTCCCCTTGGACACGCCCGGCGTCACCGTCGCCGATCGCCCGCCAGTAGGCCGTCAGCCGGAGCGAAAGCCGCAGGGCAAAGTGCCGTCCGAGCAGGAGTTGCCCGAGCAGGAGTCGCCCGACCAGAAGCCTTCCGAGCGGAAGCGTCCCGAACCGGAACTGCCTCCGCTGCTGAAACAAATCCTGGACGCGTATTCCGCGACCGGAATCCCGCCCGCGTACCTGCCGAAGAACCCGCCTGCCGAACAAGGAGAAGTCCGATGAATGTCAAGAAGTTGTTATCGCTGTGGGGACTGAAATGGAACCCGTTCTCGCCGGAAGTGCCCAGCGAGGGGCTGCTGGCAACTCCGAAAATCGAGCATTTCGCGTGGCGTTTGGAGCAGTTGGTCCAGGAGGGCGGCTTCGCGCTGATCGCGGGCGAGTCGGGAACGGGCAAGTCCGTGGCCCTGCGGATTGTCGCCGAACGCCTGGCGGCCCTGCGGGACGTGGTGGTCGGGGTGCTGGAGAGGCCGCAGTCCAAGACGGCCGACTTCTATCGCGAACTGGGCGAGGTGTTCTCGGTGAAACTCAGCCCCTCGAATCGCTATGGCGGCTTCCGAGCGCTTCGCGAGCGGTGGCGTGTTCATCTGGCCTCGTCTCGCATCAAGCCGGTGCTGCTGATCGACGAAGCCCAGGAGATGGCTCCGGAGGTGCTCAGCGAACTGCGGCTGTTGTCCAGTGCCGACTTCGACGCCACCTCGCTGCTGACGGTCGTGCTCGCGGGCGATGGACGGCTGGTGGAACGGCTGCGGCACGAAGACCTGATTCCCTTGGGAACCCGCATCCGCACGCGATTGAATACGGAAGCCGCCTCGCGCGAGGAACTGTCCGAACTCCTCGACCATGCCTTGGCCAAGGCCGGCAATGCCAAGCTCATGACGGCCGAGTTGAAGGACACCTTGGTCGATCGGGCCGCCGGCAACTACCGCCTGTTGATGACCATCAGCGGCGAACTGCTGGCCTACGGGATGGCCCAGGACGCCGCCCAACTCGACGAGAAGTGCTTCCTGGAAGTCTTTCAGACCGCCGGCCCGCGCCCGACGGCCAAGAAGAAAGCGAGGGTCTGAAGATGGTCCTGAAACGTGATGAACCGCTTCCCGTCGTCCGCGTCGCGGAGATCTCCTGCCAGGACCGCCCCCAACGCTGGCTGGTCGAGCAGTTGTGGGGAGCCTCTTCAGTCGGTCTGATCGGCGGGGCCCCCAAGTGCTCCAAGACGTGGCTCGGCTTGGATCTGGCCTTGAGTGTGGCGACCGGGACGGCCTGTCTGGGCAAGTACGCCGTCCCGGAGCCGGGGCCCGTCCTGGTCTATCTGGCCGAAGATGCCCTGCCGATCGTGCGGCAACGCGTCGAGGGCATGGCCCGGCATCGCGGCCTGAATCTGCAGCAGGTCGAGATCCACGTAATCACCGCTCCCACGCTGCGGCTCGACCGCGACCAGCACCGCAGGCAACTCCTCCAGACGGCCCGACGGCTCCGGCCGCGGCTGCTGCTGTTGGATCCGCTGGTCCGGCTGCACGGCATTGACGAAAACAACGCCAACGAAGTGGCCGGGCTGTTGGCTTACATTCGCGCTCTGCAGCGGCAACTGGACCTGTCGGTCATCCTGGTGCATCACACGCGGAAGAACGGGGCCGCTGGCATTGCCGCCGGTCAGACCCTCCGCGGATCCAGCGACCTGCACGCTTTCGGCGACTCCAACCTATACCTGAAACGCAGCAAGGATCGGTTGCTGTTGTCCAGCGAGCACCGCGCCGCGCCCGCTTCGCCGCCGGTGTACCTGGAACTGGTGGCGACCAACGCCCAGACCGCCCATCTGGAAGTCGTCGCGGAGCCCCACGACCACCAGCCCGTCAGCCTCCTGGAGCAAGTCCTCTCGCTCCTGGCCGATGGCACGGTGCTGACGCGTGCCCGGCTCCGTGACCTGCTGGGTGTCAAGAACGAGCGGCTGGGGCAGACGCTGGAGTCCCTGGAGCAAGCTGGGCGGCTGCGCCGCACGTCCGCCGGTTGGCAACTGGCGAACTAATGTCCGGCGACCGTTCCCGTTCCCCCTATAGAGAAAGAGGGAACGGAACGGTCAGAACGCTTCTTGTCTCACCACCCCAGTCCTGCGCTCCCCCCGGAGGAAAATCATGCCCGGAATCGACTTCCACAGGCTCCGCCAGGAGATCACGATGGAGCAAGTTCTGACCTTACTCGCCTTCGAGCCATCTCAGCGAACAGGCGACCAATGGTACGGAGCTTGTCCCTTGCATGATTCCAGCTCCGGCCGTGCCCGCTACTTCTCGGTGAACGTGGCGAAGCGTCGCTACTGTTGCCACAAGTGCCGCAGCCGGGAAAACCAGTTGGAATTGTGGGCCGCCTTCACCAAGCAAGAACTGCACCCAGCCATGATCGACATCTGTCATGCGCTGGGACGAGAAGTCCCCTGGATTCGACGTCGGTAACCGGCTCATGCGGATCTCCGAGCCCGAACGGAAAGCGGAACAGAGATCAGAAGAGGCCACCGGTACTCCGACTTCCCGTTACATCGCCAACGCCCCTATCAAATATCTCGACCAAACGCCTGTCGATTATCGTGGTCGCGCTCAATTGCCAGTTATAATCGAAATGGTCGGTCGAAAACCTATCGATGCCAATATGCTGAGCGACGCAAGGCCAAGTACGGCAAGAATTGCCCCACGTGATAACGGAGCGCGCCTCAATACGATGGCGGCCGAAAACACAAAGGCCGCAGAGGTGCACCAAGCCTGTAGCATTGGAACGCTCATTGCCCCGAACCAAGGGCCAAGTGAAATGGCAATGGCAAAGGTGCCAAGCCAGCCAAAGACAAGTCCCGTCATGAATGCGCATGCGGAAGCGAGCCAAACCGGTAGTCGCTTAGTGGCCCCGAAAACGAACGCTATAGCTGGCGCAGCGAGGAGTGCAAATGGAATGCAGTAAACGCCGAACGGCACCAGGTCGCCGCTTCCGAACCAACCATTAAGAGCAACGGCGATGATGCCCGCCGCTAATGCAAGGGCAAATGTAGCGACCATCGTGACGAGAGTGCGCGACATCGTCATTGCCTCAGCGAAGTCGTGGAGGGAAAACGCATAACGTTTCGGATCAATCGGCGGCGACAGGTGGACCTGCCACAACGCCGGACGCAACCGCCGCTCGATTGCATCCGTTGGTTCGTCTGCATCGTTCGTCTGCGGTCTGCGACCGCACGGGCGACCGCCTCCCGTCGCGACGGCGATTATCGTACCGCGCACGGGACGCGACGGCAAGTATTTTTTCGTCGCGCGCCGTCGCGCCGAGGTTTTTCGGTCCCGGCCAAGCATCGCCGGGATGGCCTGGTTTGGCGCGCGGACGCGCACGTTTCGTCGATTCCGGCAATGCGATAGCGGACCGACGCGAACGAAGCGAACGATCATGGGAACCGAAGGATCTGGTCAACGGAGGTTCTGCCGCCACGGCGGAGCTTGCCTCCGTCGAGCGATGTTCAGCACCAGAAACGCGCCACCCGAGAGCGTAGCCCCGCCACCACGCTGCTTGTCAGCGTGGAGCGGTGTTCAAGCGACATCGCCGCAAGACTGCCACTTGTCCGCCCAGCCAACTCAGCATCCGCCAGATCGTGCTGTGATCCAGTTTCCGCTCGTCAATGGCGGCGGTCCCCGGCGGCGTCACGTAGCCCATGGGCCGCCCTCCAGGACTCGCCGTCTTGCGATACGTCTGCCGGTCGTTCTCCACGTAGCAGGCGGCGAGATGCAACAGCGTCGGACCGGCGTAGCGCTTATAGGGGAGTACGAAAGTCGGGATAGTCGGTAAAGACGTAGCCGCACTGGTCGCACTCCCAGCGGGCCAGCCAGACGGTCTTGCAGATCACGCAAGGTGTGCCGAGCCGGGCGTGTTCGACCAGCAATCGCAATCCACGACTCCGCACATCATGCGGACGGAACCGCTTGAAATTCGAGCACCGCGCGCAAGACTTTCGGTAACGCGCACGAACCGCACCCTGTCGGCACACGGCCTGGTTGTGTGCTTCCACTTCGCTTTCAGTCGTCGGGACCGGCAGTTCGATA
>Ga0351893_10286_pt1 | contig 11042 bp, 9 predicted proteins | sample TotcelFGM3001K15_FD_206765 | JGI IMG/M metagenome (GOLD analysis project Ga0351893, IMG submission 206765) | Enriched cells from coal bed in the Powder River Basin, Montana, United States - Total cells FGM rep3 HSBNCT.FGM.300.1.K15 ...
ATGGGATAACTAAGCCCAATCATGGTAAGCCCAATGGAAGTTCCAATAAAATATGAAAAATATAGTATCTTAAAATTACGAAGCTTTACCATTTCTTTGGAATCCACCTGCCCTGGAAGCGTTGCACTATTTTCAATCCCAACACTACAGGCCGAAGACTCCGGAGAATTCATCAAACTTGTCAGCAAGGGAAGAATTATCAAAAAGGCTACACCCAAATAAAGGAAAGCAGGCATCAAGCCCCTGCTCTCAATCAAAAACCGAGCCAAGGGAGCGCTGATCAAAGCCGATAATCCGAACCCTCCCAGCACAAGCCCAACCATGAGTCCCTTTTTCATGGGAAACCAATCTGCCACTAAGGCCATTGGAATGCCATACATGATCCCTACCCCAGCCCCTATCATCACTCCATAGCTAAGCGTAAAGAGAAAAATATGACTGGCAAAACTGGATAGGATCCACCCCAGACCGACCATGACAGCCCCCAGGAGCATCCATTTTTTTAAGGACAGTTTATAACGGTATCTTCCTGTAAATACCATAAAAACAGAATAAAACACCAGGGAGGTCATGTAAGGCAAACCACTCAACAAAGAAGAGATGCCAAAATGAGCCTCAATAGGAGATCTAAAGACACTCCAGGAATATACCGTTCCCAGACATAGCATCATCAACAATCCAGCCATCAGGCATACATATCCTCTATATTTTTTCATATGTTTTCTTTCTAAGTTAGATTAGTTTCAAAAATAGTTTACCATAAATTACCTCCATCATCATCCAGCACAAGTGCACAAGGGGACGGTTCTTTTGTGTTGTTGAACTAAGCCTTATAATATCATACCTAAGGAAAATTTTGGAGGTAGAATATGAAGATCCTGATAAATCAGAAGCTTCTTTGTGTCGATGCGGTTGTTTTTGATAAAGATGGCACTTTGATTGGAAATACTGAAACCTGGAAGTATATCTTTCAATGCTATATGGATACAGCTGGGGAAATGAAGCTCAACATAGCAAAAGAAGCAAAAAGACTTTTTGGATTTCCTCAAGCCCTATCTTATTCTCCACTTGTTACCTACTACGCAAAAGAAGGAATAACCCTCTTAGCTGCATCAATTTGGCTGAGTCATCAAAAACCCTGGGCAGAATGCAGAGATCTTGCTAGTGAAATCATCAAAAGATCAAATGCCAGGTTGGATGATACGATTGTTTATCATCCAAATGCAGGCGCAGTTGAGTTAATTCAAAAAATCAGCACTTTTGTACCAGTGTGCATTGCTTCTTCAGACAATCGTGAAAATATTCAAAAAATGATCCACCTTCTTGGAATTAAAGATCACATTACTATGATCGTCACTTCAGATGAACTTGAGCATGGAAAGCCAGCTCCGGATATTCTATTTCATATTGCTGATTCGCTCCATGTAGCCCCTCAAAAACTCCTTTATATTGGGGATAACGAAGTTGATCTACAAACAGCTAAAAATGCTCAAGCAAAATGTATTTTACTTAACCATCCATCTGAAGAAGCGGACGGAACGGTCGACAGCTTGCAAGAATTGACAAACAAGATTACACTGTAATTGTAATTTATTGAAAACTTTGGGGTGCTGAAAGCAAGTGCTAGTAGGCTGAGAGGAGTTGAAAAACTCAAACCCGTTGAACCTGATCTGGATAATTCCAGCGAAGGGAAATAGTGATGCAATATTCGATCATTTCTTTCAACACCCCTAAAAAAGAAGGAAGAAATGAAGCGATCATGTTATGCATTAACTATTGGTGGCTCTGATCCAACTTGTGGAGCTGGAATACATTCAGATATTCAAACTTTTCGTGATTTTCAGGTTTATCCCTTTTCGGTTTCAACAGCAATCACAGTCCAGAATAGTTTTGGAGTTCATAAAGTATTTCCCCTTGCATCTACTATAGTTGCCTTGCAACTGGAAAATCTTTTAAATGACTACCCTATCGATGTTATTAAAATAGGTATGGTCTACAACAATGAAAATGTAGCTACCATTGTCCATTACCTCAAACAATATCCCAATATTCCAGTGGTGTTGGATCCTGTTTTGTTTTCAAAAAACAATACGCATCTCTGGATAGAAAAAGATCTTGCCTCCATCACTAAAAAACTCTTTCCGATCACCTATTTGCTTACTCCAAATTTACCTGAAGCAGAGCTACTTAGCGGAATCAATATTCATATCAAAAAAAACGCCTTTGCTGCCCTATACAAACTGCAGGATATGGGAGCATCCAACATACTCCTTAAAGGAGGACATGCTCTTGATCACACTAGCACCGATTACCTGCTTCATGGAGAAAGTATCCACTCATTTCGATCTCCCAGATTAAAAATACCTCCAGTACATGGAACAGGATGTATGCTTTCCAGTGCAATTGCTGCATGTATAGCTCAGGGTAAGACGCTCGAAAAAGCTACCCAGCTTTCCAAGAAATACCTATTTAATAAAATGAAGCGATCTTTTGCTATAGGAAACGGAAATTTAAGATTAATGCACCATTTTTAGGAGGTTTCAATGAATCAGCAAGTTAGAAAAGAAGTTATCCATTGTTTTGAGTTGGTCAAAAAGAAAAAACCTTTAGTTTTTCATTTAACTAACCTGGTTGCTATCGAAGAACAAGCTCATATTACCTTGGCGATAGGTGCTCGACCTATTATGTCAAACTCGCGCAATGAAGCAGAGGAATTGGTTGATATTGCTGATGCACTTTTACTCAATATTGGGACTCTGAGTAGCCATCAGATTCAAACTATGCGTTCTGCCCTAAACAGAGCAGTAGAGAAAAAAGTTCCAGTTTTATTGGATCCAGTGGGTTATGGCGCATCAAAGATAAGGAATCAAGCTGTAGGTGAATTGATCACCAAAGGAAATATCAGTTTCATTAAAGGCAATGGCGGTGAAATAGCTGCTTTAGCAGGAAAATCCGGCGCAGTAAGTGGAGTGGATTCATTGTTAGGATACTCAACAGAACTCAAAGAAATAGTTTTTCATCTTGCAAAGACTTATTCCACGGTTGTTGCCGCAACGGGTGAAATCGACTGCATTTCTGATGGAAATCAAGGGGTGCTTTTAATAGGGGGCAGCCCATTGCTTACTTGTATTTCGGGATCCGGTTGTATGGCAGGATCGCTGATTGCCAGCTTCATGGCTACTGGTACAAGTCCTTTTATAGCAGGAATTACAGGGATATTAACCATGAAAATTGCAGCTCAAAAAGCAGCCAAACAAGTTGATGGACCTGGCACCTTTGCCAATATCCTGATCGATGAAATTTTCAAGCTGACCAGTGAGGATTTGGAGCAATACGGGGAGATACAATGGATCTGAAAAAGCACCTGGGATTGTATTTTATTCCCGATTCCGTGATTGGGAAAGGAATGGATGAGTTGACACAGGCGGAACTGGCATTAAAAGGTGGAGTTACTGCGATTCAACTTCGATCAAAGCATCGAGATATGAGGGACTTATATTCCATTGGACTTAAACTTCGAAACTTATGTCAGCAATTCCAGAGGCTGTTGATCGTCAATGATCGGATAGATCTCGCACAAATAGTGCATGCTGATGGCATACATGTGGGACAGCAGGATCTTCCAGTGAAAGCTATTAGAAAACTAGTTGGCAAGAATTTTGTTATAGGTGTTTCGGTGTCTTCTGTTCAAGAAGCTCAAAGCGCAGAAGAGGAAGGAGCTGATTATATTAGCGTTCAAAGCATCTTTCCAACTCAAAGCAAAGAAAACGTTGCCATGGTAGGGCTCGGTATGCTGTTACAAATTGTTCAGACGGTGACCATTCCTGTAATAGGCATTGGAGGCATATCATTAGCCAATGTCAGCTCAGTACTTGAAAATGGAGCATGTGGAGCAGCTGTGATTTCTGCCCTGGCTGGTCAAAAAGATATAACAAGCAGGGCTATAGCTTTGCGAAAGGAGATAGATAAGTATGGCAACGCAAGTAGACTCCGCTAAAAATAATCATATCACCAGGATGATGGAACAGTGCGCTCAGGATGAAGGTGTGTCCACCAAAGATATACAAAAATCACTCATTGAAGGCACCGCAGTATTGCCAGCCAACCGCAATCATACCTCCCTGCAAAAGCCTATCATTATTGGGAAGCCCTATCGAGTGAAAATCAATGCCAATATTGGCACTTCGCACGGATTTTCCAGCAAAGAGGAAGAGCTGATGAAATTGAAAGTCTGTCTGGATTCTGGTGCTGATGCAGTGATGGACTTGTCAACCTGGGGAGATTTAGACGATATCCGTCAGGAAATTTTACAGCAATCGCTGATTCCAGTTGGAAGTGTGCCTATTTATTCTACCGCGGTAAAGGCTTTTTCCGAGGGGAAAAAAGTGATTGATTTTGAAGTTGCTGATTTTTTAGAAATGATCGAGTTGCATGCCAAAAGTGGGATCGATTTTATAACCCTCCACGCTGGGGTTACCCAGGAGGTTGTCAGGAAGTGCAAAGAATCATCCCGAGAGATGAAGATGGTAAGTCGCGGTGGATCTATTCTGGCAGGATGGATGATTGCAAACAACAAAGAAAACCCATTATATACTCACTTTGATGAAATTTTATCCATCGCTCAATGCTATGATGTTACTTTAAGCTTGGGCGACGGACTCAGGCCTGGATCTATATTGGACAGCACTGATTCAAGCCAGGTGATGGAGTTGGTTTTTTTAGCGGAATTGGTTGAGCGTGCAAGAAAAGCCAATGTGCAGGTCATGGTCGAAGGACCAGGGCATATTCCTATCGATCAGATACAGGCAAACGTACAACTGGAAAAAAGCATCTGCAAAAAAGCTCCATTTTTTGTTTTGGGACCTATCGTGACCGATATAGCTCCAGGATATGATCATATTGTTTCTGCGATCGGAGGAGCTTTGGCAGCCTACCATGGAGCAGATTTTTTATGTTATGTGACTCCAGCAGAACACCTGTGTTTGCCAGATCTTCAGGATGTAAAAGAGGGTATCATGGCTTCTCGTATTGCTGCTCATGCGGCAGACCTTTGTCGGGGCAATGGTAAAGCATGGGAAATAGAAAAAACCATGGGTATTGCTCGAGGAAAATTAGACTGGGAAGGTCAATTTCAGGTTTCGATCGATCCTGATTTAGCAAAAAAACGCTTTCATGGTCGCAAGTCGGAAAAAACAGAAGGATGTTCGATGTGTGGTCCATTTTGTGCTCTTAAATCGGTTCGTGATTATATGATGAAGTGATTGCTTTCATGGTTGATATCAGATTTGCCATTTCAATAGCAGTAACTGAAGCATCCCATCCTTTATTTCCCATTTTTGAACCTGCGCGTTCGATAGCTTGTTCCAGGGTGTCCGCAGTAATAACACCATAAACAACAGGCAATCCAGTTTTTAAGGTGACACTTGCAATGCCTTTGCTCAATTCTGATGCGATGTAATCAAAATGTGGAGTTGATCCTCGAATAATAGCGCCCAGACAGATAATTGCATGATATTGATGAGTTACAGCCAAGCGGTCAGCTATTAAAGGGATTTCAAATGCTCCTGGCACCCACACTACAGAAACATGCTCATCTTTGACTCCATGCCGTTTTAAAGCATCAAGAGCTCCATTCAATAACTTACCGGTAATAAACTCATTAAATCGGCTTACCACAATACCAAAAGCCAGCCCTTCTCCATTTAAGTTGCCTTCGAAATAGTTTGGCATTTTTTTTACGATCCTTTCTCACAAGGTATATGTAGAATATGGTTCATTTTTCGTTGCTTTGTCGATAGATAAAAATAATTGCTTTCATTAGGATTGATTTCAATCGAAACTCTTTCGACAACCTTCAAGCCATAGTCTTCCATCGATTTGATTTTGTCAGGATTATTTGTCAAAAGACGTATCTTGCTTAACCCCAAAGCTAATAATATCTGTGCTCCTATGCAATATTCACGAAGATCGGGAGGAAAGCCCAGCTCTATATTTGCTTCGACGGTATCCCTGCCCATGTCCTGTAATTTATAAGCACGAATTTTGTTAAGAAGCCCGATACCTCTTCCTTCCTGACGCATATACAACAATACACCACACTTCTCATCAGAAATCATCTGCATTGCTTTGGAAAGTTGTTCTCCACAATCACATCGATTTGAAGCAAAGGTATCTCCCGTAAGACACTCCGAATGAATCCGCACCAGTGGATGAGTCGAATTGGCTGGATCCCCCATTACCAATGCAATATGACAATTCCCATCCAATAAACTCTCAAAAGCAATTGCATCAAATGTGCCATACGGAGTTGGTAGTTTCACCCTTTCTATTTGTCGTACCAGTTTTTCGTTTTGTTTTCGATAGAGTACCAGATCAGCAATGCTAATCATCTTGATGTCATGTTTTCGAGCCAATTTCTGCAAATCAGTAACTCTGGCCATCGTTCCGTCCTCATTCAGGATTTCACATATCACGCCAGCAGGAAAACACCCGGCCAATACCGCAAGATCAACTGCAGCTTCAGTATGTCCAGCCCTTTTTAATACTCCGCCTTCAACTGCTCTGAGTGGAAAAACATGCCCTGGCCTTCTAAGATCCTGTGGTTTGGTTTGAGCATCAAGAATTGCATGAATGGTTTGATTTCTTTCATAAGCTGAAATACCTGTGGTACAAGTTTTTACATCTGCTGAAACCGTAAAAGCAGTCGATCTTGGATCGGTGTTATGATACACCATGGGAGGAAGATCCAATTCGTCCAATCGTTTTTCACTAACTGGCATACAGATTAATCCTCGGGCGTATGTTGCCATAAAATTAATCACCTCAGGGGTTACTTTTTCTGCTGCAGCTACTAAATCTCCCTCATTTTCCCTGTTTTCATCATCTAAAACAATAAGCATTTTACCTTGTTTTATATCTTGAATTGCTTCTTCGATCGTATTAAATATATCCATGTTCCTCCAAAAAATTGACTGTCAGTTTAGTCTGGGGCTCCTGAGAGATTTGATGCATCCAATTGAGGGCATATTTTGCAAGAATATCACCCTCCAGATTCACGCTATCCCCCCTTTTTCGAATTCCAAGCGTTGTTTTTGCAAGAGTATGAGGCAATACAGAAACTTGAAAACTATCCTGCTCAAAATCTATCACTGTCAAACTAACCCCATCAATTGCAACGGAGCCTTTTTCAACCAGATATCTAAAAAAATGACGATGAGTCTGGATAGCTATCAGCACCGAACGATCAGATCTCAAGATACTCTTAATCTCGCCTATATGATCTATATGTCCTGAGACGATGTGTCCGCCCAGTCTGTCTGATATTTTCATGGCTCTTTCCAGATTGACAGGATCATTTTTATGAATTTGTTGAAAATTGCTTACTTTTAAAGTTTCTGGCATTAATACTGCAGTAAAGTTTTCAGGCGTGATTTCCAGTACTGTCAGGCATACACCATTGACTGCAATGCTATCACCGATCTTTGTTTCTTCCAGGACCTTTTTTGCCTGGATGGTTAAACAACTCAGATTCTCTTTGATGCTAGTTTGTTGAATAGTGCCTATTTCCTCAATTATTCCTGTAAACATAATTTCTCATTCACTTTCTCGGGATAAGCTTCTACAAATAAATCATTGCCAAGCTGTTGAACATAAGAAATCTTAAAGCAGGGGGCACGACTTAAATCACTTATTCCGATTGAGGCTAATGGTCCTTTGGCTTCATGCCCTCCTATCATTATTGGAGCGATAAACCAACAAATTTTATCGACCAATCCTTCTGAAAGAAACGAAGCACTAACCCTGGGACCACCCTCCACAAGAATGCTGGTAATATGGTTTTCTTTGAGTAGTTTTTTTAACAAAATAGCAATGTTTACCTGTGGACCACTACCTGTATCGTATATTTTGATGCCTTTTGAGGTAAGTTTGTCAAACTTATCCTTATCTGCCTGGGCAGTGGTTGCAATGATAGTTTCAGCCTGAGATATCGAATGGATTACCCTTGAAGTTAAAGGTATTCGAAGTGTGCTATCCAACACAATTCTGACAGGATTTCTGCCTTGATAATCTGGAATACGCACGTTAAGCTGGGGATCATCTGAAATGATAGTGTCTACACCGACTAGCACTGCATCGTAAGTATCACGGAGCTGATGCGCATAAGTTCGTGCTTCGTTTCCACTAATCCACTGAGATTGCCCTGTGCTGGTAGCTACTTTTCCATCCAAACTAATAGCTGACTTTAAAACTACAAAAGGCATGTGGCTGGTGATTGACTTGATGTAAACTTCATTTAAGCGCATAGCATCTTGAAGAAGCACTTCAGATACTACCTCGATCCCAGCTTTTTTGAGTTGTTCTTTACCTTTTCCTGCCACCAAAGGGTTTGGATCTTCCATTGCAAAAACTACTTTTCGGATACCGGATGAAATGATTAAATCAGTACAGGGACCAGTTTTTCCATAATGACAGCATGGCTCAAGGGTAACATAAAGGGTTGCATTGCTTGTTTTTCCTGATGCAGCAGTAATTGCTTCGACTTCTGCGTGGGGTGTGCCAGCTTTTTTGTGATATCCCGTACCAACAACTGCTCCTTCATTGACAACAAGAGCACCCACCATTGGATTGGGACTTGTTCTGCCTTTTGCCTTGATGGCTAAGTCCAATGCCATCTTCATAAAAAATTCATGCATACTACTCTCTCCCATCCAGACTCTACTGTCGGTTTCGGAATCACACCGAATCTGCTTTCGCTCGCGGACTATACCGCCGGTCGGGAATTTCACCCTGCCCTGAAAGTATTATTCAAAAACACACAAAGTATAACCAGTAAAAAAAGTAAATCAAATATACATTGCACAAGGGGACGGTTCTTTTGTGCTGTGTAAAAGTCTGCACCCATATACCCATTAAAAGATCTTTGCATAAACAGCGATAAAAGTATAATAAAACGTAAAGCATCATAAAGAGGTGGGCAAAATGAATCAGCGCAAAGCATTTATGTTTTATCGCCGTTTAATCTCATCAAGCTTAGTCGTAACGCTCCTCGTCGCAAGCCTTTTTTACCTACCCCATCCCAAAGCCCAGTCCATCGAAATTGATTCCTCTGCCAGCCGTTGGGCTGTGCCTGAGCTTAAAATGGCCTATAGCTATGGGCTTACCTATCCCGACATCATGAAAGATTTTAAAAAACCCATCACCCGCGAAGAATTTTGCGTCATTGTGGTCAAACTCTACGAAAAGCTTTCCCAAAAAAAGGCCATCACCGGCCCCAACCCCTTTAACGACACTAGCAACCCCGAAATCATCAAAGCCTATACCCTTGGAATTGTACAAGGAGTAGGCTCAGGTAAATTTGCACCCCAGCAAAACATCACCCGACAGGAAATTTGCGTGATGATCTTCCGGGCTTTAAGCAAAGCAAAGGAAAACTTAGACAAAACCATCGAAGGAAACTTTCCATTTGATGACACCAAATTAATCGCCCCCTGGGCTCTCGAAGCCATGAAGTTTGCTTATATCCATGGGATCATGTCCGGAGTCGGGAGAGGAAGAATTGATCCTTTAAGTAATACCACTCGCGAGCAGGGTATTGTGCTGGTCAAAAGAACCTATGAAGCTTTTATCGTAAACTCTCTTGATGGGACCATTGTTTTAGGGAGCTCAAAAATCCTTCCGATTACTATGGAGCGCATCAAATTCAGCAACATGGATTTCGTAAACCGCCTAAGACATCCCCCCTACAAGACCAGCCTAAGCCTATATGTATCCCATCAACCAGGCAAACCCGACAAGCTCCCAGGTGTGGCTGGATCTGCCTACACCACAGCCAACAACAGCCTGTTGATCAACTCCAAAGGCAATCAAAAATGCTGGTTTTCGTGCGTATTTGGAAGAGGAGTGCTAGCCAACAGCATTGTTTGGCAAGTCAGCCAGGTGCCTTTTATTGGATTTCCAGAAAACTGGCAAAACCCTCCTGGGCTTTTAGCTAAAGGAACTATTCAGGCTAACGAAAAAGAATTTGCTATCGATTTTGCGAGTATCTGGCCCAGGAGCAGGAATGTTGGCATCATCGATCTTTTCCCGCGATTGCCCCGTACTCGTACACAGCAAACCCTTTATGTGAGAGCAGTCCCCGTAGATTTGCAAGGAAAACCCATTGGTGACCCGGGTACTGGAATCAGCGTATTGTATGGACAGCCTCTTCCTCCGCCCTCTGTGTTTAGTCAAAAAAACAGTGCTACATTTGAAATCTTGACCACCCAAAGAGACGGAGAGCCTTCTTCAAGGGGGGAATTCCCCAATCACATGAAGCTTTTGCCAGAAATTGGCATTGAAGTGGACACCCGATCTCCTCGTTGGTTTATGTTCCAAAAGCAAATAGCTGAAACCCATACCGTATGGATTCAGGTCTCCAAGGATCCTTTTTCGGAAAACCCCTCGCAATGGCAAACCCCAAAGGGACTTCAATACTCCAAAGCCTACGATAAACTCCCTGTTTCTCTGCACAGCTACGGCAACAACTGCGTCCCAGTTCCTTTTATTGACTTTGCGCCCCCCAAGAGCGATTTCAAAGTAGGGGAATATATCGACTACTATGTCCGAGCAGTAGCTTTGCGCCCCTCCAACCATGTGGGCAGTGAAGATGTCTCTTTTTCCAATAGCGTAAAAGTAAGATACAAATACTCTACTCCTGTGGAGTTTTATAAAACTGAAACTGTTGTGGTCAAATCCTATATCCCCTCGGTCAAAATCATCGGCTACCAACCAATTAAATGGGAAGCTTCTGACTGGGCAAGTCGATATGTGGTCTTTCGTGCCCCCCTGTGGAATGAGGTTAACTGCAGATGGAGAAATGTGAATACGGGTCAGCTTCTCTATCCCTACCATTTCTATTCCATGCCAAACGGCCCTGCGTATGATGTAAGCATGACTACCACCAAATATGAAAAAGAAATTGTGCCCTCGGTATTGAAAACCGGGACCACCGTCCACTTTGTGGTCAAAGAAGAAAACAAGTCCTGGTGGGGACAGCTTTGGGA
>Ga0351893_10246_pt1 | contig 10843 bp, 10 predicted proteins | sample TotcelFGM3001K15_FD_206765 | JGI IMG/M metagenome (GOLD analysis project Ga0351893, IMG submission 206765) | Enriched cells from coal bed in the Powder River Basin, Montana, United States - Total cells FGM rep3 HSBNCT.FGM.300.1.K15 ...
TGGTTTCAGGTATAAAGTGTATTTTTGATCCTCGCTGGACATTTATGGTTGAATGATCGGAAATATTGAAAACCTCACAGAATATCAAAACAAAAATGAACAATACTATTTGAGCAATAGAGATACTAGTATTTTTTTTCATTATTTCATTAATTACACATCGGGAAGAGCGGTTACTCTCTCTCTCTCTCTCTCTCTCTTGAAAAGGGAGGATCCACATTGCGAAAAGAATAAAACTTCATAAAAATCCTTTCATTAAACAAAATATTTAAAAACAACAATCGATACCATGCTTAATGAACATCAACAAAAGAATGAAAAAAAAAAGCATAGCACCCATCGAGAGTTTGGAACTTACCTTGTTCGGTTGTAAATGCGCATTATCTAAAGACACAGCCATAAAAGAAAGCTCCATCCTCAGTACACTTGTTATATATGCTTAGTTTAGTTCGATATTGAGACCTGTCAATGATTAAACAGGTCCCAGAGAAATTGACTTTTTTAGGATTGTCTTTAAAGTGATGTCATGTTGAAGAAATTCCTCATTTTTGTGCTTTTGCTGGTACTTTCAGAATATTGCTGGGCTTTCAACTTTCAGGTAAACGCTGAGGGCTTTGTGGATAATGGCTCAGGCAATGTGGCGAATGAAAGTATTGCCATATATCACAACGATTGGATCTATCACTGGAGTGGTCTGGACGGCAAGCTTTACCGAGTCCGAAAGGATGGGTCGGGTTTTGAAAAGTTTTCCGATGAGAACGCTGCCTTTTTGACGGTATCAGATAGCTACTTGTATTATCGCAATCTGGACGATCAGGGAAAGATTTATCGCTTACATCTTGATAATCGTGAAATTCAAAAAATCAATGAAGTGTCCAGCCTGGATATTCAACTGTGGGGCGAATGGATTTTTTACCGCAATGAAGAGGATGAATGCCGTATTTATAAGATTAGAATTGACGGTAAGTCTAATACTAAAATATCAGATGATCGTAGCGATTTCATGGTTTTGGATGAGGATAAAATTTTTTATCGCAACGAAAATGATAATGGAAAGATATATTGCATAGGGTTTGATGGTAAAGGTCGCGTTAAAATGAACAACGATAGCTCAGAATACCTACAGATACATCAAAATTGGCTTTACTATCTCAACAAGAGCTATGGAAATAAAATATATAAAATGAGTCTGGACGGTCAAAACAAGCAGGTACTTGGAAATGCCATGGTAAGTACTTTTAATATGCTTAATCAATACTTGTTTTTTACTTCTGCCATAGATGGCTACTTGTATCGTATGGAGTTGGATGGAAAACATCTTGTCCCACTTGCCGCCGATAAAGCATGGAATACCAGTATTGCCTCAGGATGGCTTTTTTATTCTAACGATATCGACGGAAACATGTATAAAATGGCTCTCGACGGAAGTCAGCGTCAGATTATTAATGCTTCCCAGGCTTCCTCAAGCGAAAGTCACCATTCGCAAAGTAATCGCATGGGCAATATGATCAATCGCTCTTTGGTAGCCATTCAAGGATCCTGGATTTACTTTTGCGATCCAGACCAAGGCAATCACTTATTCCGTATTCGTACTGATGGGACTGATTGTCATTTGCTGGCTTCAGATTATGCCCAAAACCTTAATGTACAGGGTGATTGGATTTATTATCTGTCCTACCAGGACGAAGCTTATCATATTCAGTGCTTACGCACCGATGGTACTGAAACCAAACGGCTCTTGTCCGGTAAAATATCTGATCTTTTACTTGAAGGAGCCTGGATATATTATCTTAATCACGACGAACAGGGTAAAATGTATCGATTGCGTACTACTGCAGTGCATCGATCCAAAATAGTAAAGATAGGTAATTATCGAACTATCACTTCGGGATTTAATGTGGCTGAAGGGTGGATATACTATATCAATCCTGAAGACAAAATGTCTATTTTCAGGGTGAATGTCAATGGATACGAAAACAGAAAAATTTGTTCTGATCGTGCGCGTTATCTCAACTATCATCAGGGATGGCTCTACTATATTAATACTTCAGATAAATGGAATGTTTACAAGATCAATACTCAAGGCGGGGGAAGGAAGAAAATTAGCACCTATCCCTCTATTGGCATAAATCTTTTTGGTGATGAGCTCTATTTTATCAATTTGGCTGACAACAACAGCATATACAAAAGCACTACCGATGGCACACTGACAAGGAAGTTGAATCACGAAAAATCGAGCAATATTCACCTGATAAATGACTGGATATACTATATCAATGTGGACCAAAATGGCTCCTTGTATAAAATGAGAACCTCAGGTACTGGGAGAAAAAAAGTTGAAGCCTATGAAAGCTCCGACGGGGATGGCATAAACTATCGAGGCAATAGTGTCGGGAACTTAAGTAATGAGGGTATTATTGCTTTACAAGGCGATTGGATCTATTATCGAAACATCAAAGAAAATGGCAGACTTTATAAGGTTCGAACCAATGGAGCTGACCGTCAGCTCTTAAGTATGCACGGATGCTATGATATCAATGTGATAGGAACTTGGATTTTTTATCGCAATTGGTCGGATGCTTCCACTCTTTACAAAATTAGTACCGACGGAAGCCAGGAACAAAAGCTCAATAAAGATATTTCTATGAATATTCATGTTTTGGGCGAATGGATCTATTATCGTAACGGTAGCGATGGAGGCAAATTGTACAAAATGCGCATCGATGGCACTGATACTCAAAAAATATCTGATGACGATTGCCTTGATTTGAATGTGGTGGGCGATTGGGCTTATTATGGTGCCAGGAATATGGCGAATAATGTTTATAGGATATGTATTGATGGCTTTGAGCGAAGCAAAGTGGCATCAGAAAGTATCTCATGCTTGAATATCGATGGTTCTTTTATGTATTTTGTTAATACCAACGAGGGGGGGAAGCTTTATAAAATGAAAGTAGATGGCTCTCAAAAGCAAATCCTCAGCTCCGAGACGGTAAGTTCTATCAATGTTTCAGGGGAATGGGTTTATTATAGTAATGTAGATGAAAATGGAGCACTATATAAAATAAGTACCGATGGCAAGGATCGTCAGAAAATTGTCTCAGACAACGCAAGTTCAATTAACATTGCTGGGGAGTGGATATTTTATCGTAATCTAGATGATTTTGCGCAATTATATCAAGTAAAAAAAGACGGTACGGATAGGCAAAAAGTCGATTAGTTGGACTTATTTTTCAAAGGTAAAAATCATGCGAGGACTATGAATATTGAAAGGTTTTTGATCATAGTCCCCCCCATACATGGATAAGTTTGAGCTGATACTTTTCTGCCAGGTTCAAGATTTCATGAGCATTGTACAAACGCAGGTCTCGCGTATAGGACTTGGATTGACCATTGTTGTCCAGCCAGATGCGTCTGGTTTTTTGACGTGAGGTCATGGGATTGAAAAGGTGTCTTTCGAGAAGGTATCCAGTGTCTTTGTTGCGCCATTTTTCATGAATGAAATGCTGTAGGATATAATCTCTGTTTTCGAGATCTATCAATACTCTTCCCTGGCTTTTTAAGGCTTGGGATATTTTTTCAATGAGTTTTTCATTTTCAGCATCCGAAAAGTAACCAAATGAAGTGAACATAAGGTATATCGCATCAAAAGAATCGGTATAGTCTATTTCACGAACATCCATGCAGATACTTTGCAGGCGTGGCAAGTCTTTAGCGAAAATTTGTAGCTGGGCGATGTATTCTTCGACAAGATCAATCGCAGTAAGGTCATACGCTTTTTGAGCAAGCGCAATGGCATGTCTGCCTATTCCACAGCACAAGTCGAGAATTTTGCTATCGGCTTTAAGCGCCAAGGCACTTTCAAGCAGTTCAACTTGCTTGAGAGTTAAATCCTGGCTTATGGTTTCCAGAATCCATGATTGGTAGTCCTGGTTGAAATAAGTTTTAAACCATTCCTGTTCGGGGGATATCATTTAAAAAAAGCTCCCAAATCCATATCTTCGTCCAGTAAGTCGTCGGAACGCATGGCACGATAAAAAGCAGTATCATATCTTCGTGCTTTGAAGGCTAAAGGTATGGGCACAACATATCCCATAATCATTGCTTCTGCTTTGTTGTCCAGCGAATGCAAAATCTGCTTTAGCTTGGATTTATTTTGAACGCCTTCCAGAGATGAGTCGATATCCTTGTCAGCGTTTAGATGAAAGATAATTCGTGAACCCAACTGGGAAAGAACTTCAGCGTCAATTTGAGAAGGTATTTGATCAATAATCAGCATCGTAACGTTAAATTTTCTGAGCTCTCGAGCTATTTCTCCGAAGATGGTTTCCCGAGAAATATCGGGAGAAAGGAAATAATGGGCTTCTTCGATGACAATCAAAAGGCGTTTGTAGTTTTTGTTTTCTTCGCTTGCTCTGCGATAGTCATTATATATGCGTCGGGTTAATATGGAGGAGATGAGGAGATACGATAAACGTTGATGTCGGCGGGTGTTAAACTGAATCACAATCGAAAGGCCTTTTTTGAGGCATTGGATGATTTCATTGGTATTGCTCTCCGAAGATTCATCCGCAAGAAAGGAAAGATCTTTAAGTACACTCAAATGACGAATAAGGGCTTTGAGAGATTCAGGATGAACTTGCCAGCTTGAAGCTTGTTCTTCATCGAGCTCGTCTGCACTGAGGTGAAGGAGTGTTTTTATCCAGTTTTTGCCAAGTTTTCTTCGCAAGGTTTGGGCAGTTTCATAGGAGTGTTCCGATAGGTGCAATTCACCGGAAATTAGACGAATATCCTCAGGAGTAATATCCTGATAGGATATCTGGATAGTTTTTTCTCGCAGGTATTCTCCCTTTTCTACTTTATAAATAACGGTATGGTTGGGAAACAAGGAACCAAGACCTTCTACGGAGGAAACCTCTTCTGAGAAGCCCTTCACTCCATATTCTTCATGAAAGTCAAAAATCAGACAAGAGCAAACAGCGTGTTTGATTAAGCCAGCCAAAAGGATTCGAGTAAAAAAGGTTTTACCACTACCTGTGGAGCCAAATATACCAGCACTGCGTTCTACCATTTTTTCAAGCGAGATGGCCGCTTGATATTCCATGGTAAGTATGGTGCCGATTTCGAAACGGGTTTTTTTTTCTTCTCCCGATCCAAGAAAAATCAAATCCATGTCGACTTGGGATACGTCCATTAAAGGATCAAAATGCCCTGGGATGGATTTGACGCTATGACAGGTATTGGAGTTTCTGTCGATACTGAGCAAGGGGAAGAATTCAAGCTCGGATTGAAGCATGATGCCTTTGAGTGAGCTTGTCAACAAGTCGTCGTGAAAGGGGGGATCAATGAAAACATCAGGATTGCTTACACTCAGGCGCAAGTCTGAAATCATACCAATGAAGTCGTAAATCTGTCCTTTAATTTTAGAGAACTGCCCGATGCGTAGCTCTTCAATGCTTTTTTCAGGATTTAAAGCAATGATGAGACCATCTTTGAAGGATCCAGATTTAACTCTTCCAAACATGCTTATTTGGAGCAGACGGAAGTATAGGTGGCTATAAGAATGAGCTCTGGATGGAGCGTTAGTGCTTTGTCAAAAAGAGTTCGTACAGCAGAAAAAACAGTATCTTTGTCTCCTTTTATGAGGGTGCTCATGGTGCTGACGGTATAAGATATCGGAATCTGGTTTAAGACCTCGATACTTTCGTTGATGATGTCTTTATACTTCTCTGTACCGAGGGGATAAGCTGAAATCTGGCATTGAATCATGGTTTCCTCCTATGGAATGTTAGTTGATTATATTTGCTTTGTCGTTATGTCCAAAAATTTTGGGTGAAGCTGGGTTTTTTATCCACTCAATGATTTGGGCAACACTTTCTTCAGGCAACATAATGCCCCTGCTTTGTAGAGCATATACGGGATTTTGCATGATAGCATCACGGAAGGTGGTATCGGTAAATAGCGAATGCGCAAAATGCTTCCAGTTTTCCATTTCGATGCTTTTCATCATCAGAATGCCCTCACTCCTAAGCTGTGGGGGAAGATGAGGAGTTTTGAGAAGCGTTGAAAGCCACTCCAAAGCATGGCGATAGTCTTGTTGAAAGTTGAACAAAAAAGCCTTTCGTAAATAATAGACGGGATTGTTATTGCTTAATTGGAGCAAGGAATCAAGGGTCTTGAGGCAGGCATCGTAGTTTTTTTGATGGAAATAGATTTGCTCTTTTACTTCGAGCATTTCCTTTCGCATTTCTGGATCAGAAGTGTTTTCATTGTCCAAATCCTGGATAAATTTCATACATTCTTCGTATCTTCCGTCCATAAATAAAATTTTTAGTTTACTTTTTTGCAGGCCTGGATGTTTGGGGTATTTCAAGTTGGCGTCATTGACTTCTTTGACTGCTTCGGAGAGAAGCTTTTTCCGGCTTAAAATTTGTACATATCGTTCCAATATATCGGGATGAGCTTGTTGGTCTCTGGCCTTTTTTAGGATAGTCAGAGTTTTGTCGATATCACCCTGAGACTCGTAAAAAGTAGCCAGATTGAACCAGGTGTTGATATTGTTGGGATCCAATTCGAGGGATCTGGAAAGATATTCCATCGCTTCTTTTCGCTTGTTCAGGCGGATCGACACCACCCCAAGATTATTTAGTAGGGGGGCTGTAGCGTGTTGATGAAGGGCTTCGAGCAGGATGCGTTCAGCATCATCGAAGCGGTTGAGTGCCATGTAGGTGCTGGAAAGTTGTAATAGATAATCAGCATCTTCTTTGAGGTGTTTTGCTTCATGAAGGGCTTCCAGGGATTGGATCGGTTTGTTTCTAAAGAGATAAATCCGCGAAAGAGATAAGAGAATATCTTTGTTTTCTGGGTCAAGCACCCGAGCTTTTTCGTATTCCAATAGGGCTTCTTCCCATAGACCTTGTTTTTCTTTTCGTTTGGCTTCTTCGATGTATTGTGGGGTGTCCATATTTTTTACTCTCCTCTATTTTCCAATACAAAACTTGTCAAAAATTTGATGATATAGCTCTTCGTTAAGATTATAACCCAATTGCTCTGTTAATAGTAATTGAATCTGTTTCAATTCAGCCACAACCATATCAAGATATTGATCTGGCTTGTGGATGCATGCAATTTGATTTATGCTCAGTCGAGTTTGTTGAAAAATCTGGTACCAACGATGGTTTACGAGACATTCCAATGATGTAATTTTGTCGAGGGGCAAATAGCTTAAGATAGCTTTTTTAAGTGAATCCAAACCAGTTTTACTGCTGGCTGATATGCTATATAGGGGAAAACCTGAAGGGATAAGCTCGAGCCAGGTAGCTGGAAGGTCTTGTTGTAGATCGGTTTTGTTGACAATAATCCAGGTTTTACAGGAGTGATGCTTCAGGATATCATTCATGTATTCCGGATCCATACTCTTTGGGTCAGATACATCGACAACCATTAGAATTAGGGAGCTCTTTTCAATGATTTGGTGGGTCTGCTCCAGGCAGAGTTTGTCGATAGGATCGGGCTCATCTACCCAGCCTGCAGTATCGTAAAGATGAATCGGATTGCCTGACCACATTAACAATTCTTCAATATAGTCATGAGTAGTGGAAGCATAGGGAGAAACCAACGATCGGCTTTTATCTGCCAGGCTGTTGAAAAGAGTTGATTTGCCTACATTGGTTTTGCCTATAATGGCCAAATGGAATCCACTGATGAGGATTTGAGATCTTTCATATTGATCGCAAAGAAAATCAATAGTTTTTTGCCATGAGTGGAGCAAGGGAAGGATCGGCATCTCTTCTTGAACATGATCAGGGAAGGAGATTATAGCTTCTGCCCATATCAGGTAATTTTGTATTTCGCTTATGAGTTGGCGAATATATTCACTGAGGTGTCCCTTAATGTTTTTTATACTCAGTTGGAGCTCTTTATTGCTTTGCGCTTGAGCTAGTTGTTGAATAAACTCAGCTTGCACCAGATCTATTTTACCATTTTCCAGAGCGCGTCGAGTAAACTCACCCGCCTTGGCTTGTCGGATTCCCTGTCGGAGTAATACCTCGAGAATTGCCTGTGGAGGCAAGAGCCCTCCATGACAATAGATTTCAAGCATATCTTCTCCGGTATAGCTGGATGGAGCTTTCATGAAACAAGCTAAAACTTCATCGATGACTTCCTGAGATTGAGGGTCTAGAAAAAACCCATGTAGCATTTGCCATGCTCTTATCTCGCTTGGTAGGGAGCTAAGCACTTTTTGCCCTATTTGCCAGGTATCTTTCCCAGAAACTCTAACTATGGCAATAGCTCCAAGACCTTTTGGGCTAGCTATTGCTGCAATAGTATCATCACCCATAACTGAATAACTTACTTTTTTGGGTCAATGTCGATGACGATTCGGCGCTGGGGTCCTTCTCCTATGGAATAGGTGGTCACCTGGGGTTGTTCTTTGAGGGTTAAATGTATGATACGACGGGCAAAAGGGCTCATGGGAGAGAGCTCTATGGTCTTGCCTGTTCTACGGACTTTGAGGGCATTGCTGATAGCGATATTTTTGAGAATGCTGATTTGTTTTCGTTTGTAGTCCCCGATATCAATCATAAACTGTGGCAGGGGATGAAGCTTTTTGCTTAGGATTGCCTTGACCAGATGTTGGATAGCGGCTAAACCTTCACCCTGTTTTCCGATGTAAGGAGCAGGGTCATCAAGGTTGATTTCTACCAGTAGCCCAGCAGGCTCATTAAAAAAGCTTATTTCTGGATTTTCATCGAGATGCTTGAACATAAACAACAGCAAACTGCTGATTTCATCTTTTATTTTTTGGCTGACGTGTATATTTTTTTCCAAAAGAGCACACTCCTCTTGAAACTTAATTAACGTAACTTAGGGGTCGGAGTAATCACTTTCACTGAAGTTTTATGCATTTTATTGAAGTAATGCTGTTGAATCCATGAAAGAATACCAAAGATGGTCCAAAACAAGGAAAGAGCAGCAGGAAATCTCATCATGATGAAAAAGAAAAACAGAGGCATCATGTAGGTCATGGTTTTCATTTGAGGATCCTGGTTTTGACCGGCGGAAGAACTCTGAAGGAAAGTGGAAACACCAGCAAGAATAGGAAAGATGTAGAAGGGATCAGGACTGCCCAAACTCTTTAGCCAGAAAAAGCTACTTTGATAGAGGGGGGTGTAGCCTTGAAGGGCTCCGTATAAAAGCCACAAAACTGCTAGTTGAGGTAGAATAGGAAGACAACCCGAAGCAGGATTGATTTTTTCCTCTTTGTATAGCTTCATGATTTCTTCAGATTTTTTTTGTGGGTTGTCTTTGTAAAGCTTGTTGATTTCAGCAATTTTGGGTTGAAGCTTTTGCATTTGAGACTGGGACTTCATGGAAGTCATATTGAGTGGATAGAGGAGCAGTTTAAGGAGAATAGCCAGAATGATGACCGCCCAACCATAATTGCCAGACCAGTCAGCAAATTTGTCAAGCACGAGGCGCAAAGAACCAATAAAAGCGTTTGGTGATACTACTTCGATATAAAAAGGCTCTGATAACGTTTGCTCTTCATCGTAAAGATCTTTGTAAGTAACAATCCAACGCAATTCGTAGGTTTTGAGATCAATATCTTCAGGGACCTCGAGAGCATAGGAGAAGGCTTTATTTTTTTTGTCTTGAATGTTGTCAGCTACTGTTAAACGCTGGGGAAAAGTTTCGACACGAATAAAGGGAGTGATATCATCACTGTTGAGTCCCACTATCTCAAAAGTAACTTCTTTGATAGTATAACCATTTTTGTTTAGGATTTTGGGGGCAATGGTGGAGATTTCAGTCCTGCGAACTTTAGGAGTATTCTCTTTATTTGCAAGCGTCACTTCGATATTTTTGGGAAGTTCTTTTTTTTCTTCCCCTTTACCAATGCTGGCAAAGAGAATGAAACAAGTCAAGATCACTGGAATTGCCAAGAGAAAACGATTTTTTTTCATATAAGCATCCTTTCGAATAGTATGATATGATTTCATGGTACTGGATCGTAGCCACCTTTTTGAAAAGGATGGCAACGAATTAACCTCTTGATTGATAAAACACTCCCCTTGAATGCTCCATGCTTTGCGATAGCTTGATAACTATAATGAGAGCAAGTGGGGTAAAATCTGCATGACGAAAAGCCTTTGAGAGGGGAAAGAGCCATTTGATAAAACTTAATAAGGAGAAGAAGGATTTTCATGCTCATGGTTCCATTTTCGAATACCCAGCTGGACCAGACGGTATAATTCAGCACTAAGCTCATCGATCGGTACCGATTTTACATCATCAAGTCCAATAATGACAATTTGCCATTGAGAAGGAATAAATTCCTGAACTTTTAAAAAAGCTTCCCGAAGTCGTCGGCGCATAAAATTACGCACTACTGCATCTCGTTTTTTCTTTTTCAGGGTAAAGCCGACCGCAGGACCAGATCGTGTTTTTACGTTAATGCAAAGTAATTTGCCTGAAAGAAAACTGCCTTCATGAAAGAGTTGTTGAAACTCCTTTGAAGACAGTCTTCTCCATAATTTGGTCATTCAACGCTAATTCTTTTGCGGCCTTTGGATCTTCTGCGGCGAATAAGCACCTGTCCGCCATGAGTACGCATGCGCTTTAGGAAACCATGCACGCGAAATCTCCTTCTATTATGAGGCCTATAAGTAGTAATCATAACGCTATACCTCCTATATACTGCAGTGGCTATTATACTGAGTGCCACTTGAGTGTCAATTTCAGCTACAACTGAACTATTATACATATAATTGCAAAAAATCGTAATATGAAGTTTGCCTATTTCCATTTAGTGTTTCAAAGACTTCAAATGTTCTGATTT